>MPLW02014976.1_pt1 | contig 29090 bp, 40 predicted proteins | sample 1617351 | NCBI WGS metagenome assembly MPLW02 (sample SAMN05944803, study PRJNA350692) | marine metagenome | biome: marine; feature: ODZ; material: water; isolation source: 110 m water sample filtered on 0.2 um supor filter | place: Pacific Ocean | collected 2012-04-08 | depth 110m m
ACAAGGGATGAGACCTTTTAGTCAAGCTTATGAAATGTATTATTTGACGAACCATAAATAATTGGAGATAACACTGGGAATCTTTTGCGAGGAAATATAAATGAATACAGTAACTTTAATCGGTTGCTTATCACCTCTGGTTTTAATTTTTATCGTAATGAAACTTACTGTTTGGGTATCTGCCGTCAATTCTGAATTTTCTTATGTCGGAAAAGAACATTCCCGAAAACGAGGACCCTTCGTGGTCAATGCATATGCAGACGTTGATGAAGAGGAAGAAGAATATGGAGATAGGACAGATTATAGATAACGCTTATTAATCAACTGAAAGGATCCGAAGGTGGAGACAACTGGGAGAAACGTATGGCGGATCTAGAAGGGTTTGGAGAGAAGTACAAGAACGGTGAAGAGAAGTGGTGGGATAAATAATTACATATGAATAGTATGTAATGGGTGCTGGAGACGACATCTATCTTGGTAATCCGCTTCTAAAAAAAGCGAACGTACAGTTTGATTTTACCAAAGATCAGATCAAAGAGTATATTAAGTGTAAGAAAGATCCTGTATACTTTACTCGTAATTACGTAAAGATCGTTTCACTTGACGAAGGTCTAGTACCTTTCAATATGTGGGACTTCCAAGAAGAATTAATTAAAAAATTTCATAACAATAGATTTAATATTGCTAAACTACCTAGACAGACTGGCAAGTCTACTACAGTAGTATCTTATCTGCTACATTATATTCTATTCAATGACAACGTTAACATTGGTATCCTAGCAAACAAAGCATCTACTGCTAGAGATCTTTTGGCAAGATTAGCTATAGCATACGAGAATCTACCTAAGTGGATCCAACAGGGTGTGGTAGTATGGAACAAAGGTAACATTGAGTTAGAAAATGGCAGTAAGATATTGGCAGCTTCTACATCTGCGAGTGCTGTCCGAGGCATGTCGTTCAACATCATCTTTCTCGACGAGTTCGCTTTCGTCCCGAATCACATTGCTGACTCGTTCTTTGCCTCTGTTTATCCTACTATTACTTCTGGTAAATCAACGAAAGTCATAATCATCTCCACACCTTATGGCATGAACCACTTCTATAAGATGTGGCAGGATGCTCTAAGCGGGAGAAATGATTACACATATCACGAAGTACACTGGTCTCAAGTTCCTGGTAGAGATGCCAAGTGGAAAGAAGAGACAATTAAAAACACGTCAGCAAGACAGTTCACTCAAGAATTTGAATGTGAATTTCTGGGATCTGTTGACACGCTAATCGCTGCTTCTAAACTTAAGACATTAGTATTTGAAGAACCAATTACTAGAAGTAAAGGATTGGATGTATACGAGAAACCAAAAGAAAAAAATGAATACTTAATGACAGTTGACGTTAGTCGTGGCATCGGTGGAGACTATTCTGCTTTTATTGTATTCGACATTACAACAGTTCCCTACCGCATAGTAGCAAAATATAGAAACAACGAAATTAAACCTATGATATTTCCTAGCGTCATTAATGATGTTGCTAGGGGATATAACAATGCTTGGGCAATGATTGAAGTTAATGATATTGGAGATCAAGTAGCATCTATTCTAAATTTCGATCTAGAATATCCTAACGTTCTTATGTGTGCTATGAGAGGACGTGCTGGGCAAATTGTTGGTCAAGGATTCTCTGGTTCTAAAACACAACTAGGTGTCAAGATGAGTGTCACCGTGAAGAAGGTTGGTTGCGCTAACCTCAAACAGATCATTGAGGATGACAAACTTATCTTCAATGACTATGATATTATTAATGAGTTAACTACATTTATTCAAAAGAAACAATCCTTTGAAGCCGATGAAGGATTCCATGATGACCTAGTAATGTGTATGGTTATCTTTGCCTGGTTGGTTCAGCAGGAATACTTCAAGGAGATGACGGATAATGATATTCGTCAGCGTATCTATGATGAACAAAAGAATCAAATTGAACAAGACATGGCACCGTTTGGTTTCATTACCAGTGGATTGGAAGGTGATGAAGGATTTGTACAAGATGGTACTGTATGGTATGGGGATACTCAAGAAGAAGTTGGGTACATGTGGAATCATTACTAATGAAATTTGACGATCAATTTTCTCTAGACCATTTGATCTTTAAGGAGAGGACTTGTCGTGCTTGCGGAAAAACTAAAAGTCTGATGGATGATTTCTACCTGACCAGGAAAAATAGGGCAACAGTAGAGTCAGCATATTCATACGAATGTAAGTTGTGTACAGTAAGAAGAGTGCTAGAAAGTAGGAAAAAGAGAGATACTACCTCGATGTGGGACTATCCAGATTGGTAATGTTCATGTCGAGTTTCCCCACTCAAAGAGTCCAAAAATCTAAATAATATTAGATTAAACTCTGGATACCTTAAGGAGAAAAACACATGGCAAGTCTTATCTCGCCTGGTATTGTAATCAAGGAACGCGACCTCACTACTGCTGTAGTAACAAACACCCAGTCTATTACTGGTGCTTTTGCTACATCTTTTGCTAGAGGACCCGTTGGAGAGATTACAACTATCGGCAGTCAGTCTGATCTACTAAACATTTTTGGCAAGCCTTCATCTGCTAATGCCGAAGATTGGTTTGTTGCTTCAGAATACCTAAACTACGGCGGTAGACTCGCTGTTGTCCGTGCTGAGACTGGCACGAATTCCGCTAACACTGGCAGCAATGCTGCTCTAAACGTCAGAAACTCTACCGATTGGTTGGGTGGTCTAGGAAGCGGCGAAACCTTTGTTGCTAAAAACCCAGGAGCATGGGGTAATGCTCTAAGAGTCGTAATCGTTGACCGTGGTCCAGACCAAGTTATTACTCTTGCTGGCACTCCTAGCACCACACCTACTGCTGGTGGCACTGTAACCTTCAATCTGAATGGCGGTGGAACTGCTACTGCTGAAGTTGTAGCTTTCGCTGACCCTGTTCTTACTATCGTTCTAGACAATCCTTCAGTTCTAGTTTCTACTGCTGATGAACTAGAAGATGGTGGCACCGACATCGCCATCAATGCTGTTGCTGATTGGTACTCTAACGCTACCGTTGGTGGTGTTGCTGCTTCCGCTATCGGTCCACGTCCTGGTACTTCTGCTTATGCTGCTGATCGTGGTATTAAGTATGACGAACTACACGTTGCTATCGTAGACAGCACTGGTGCTATCTCTGGTACTGCTGGTACTGTCATCGAGCGTCTAACCTATCTCTCGAAACTATCTGACGGCAGAGGTTCTGAGAATCAGTCCACATATTACAAGACTGCTATCAACGCTGGATCAGAATACATCTTCACGGGTACTACCGTTGTTGGTGCTATTGCTCCTTCCTCTTCTGATGCTGGCGATGCTTGGGCACAAGATTCTACCGACGCTGGTGTAAGTATGTTCACCCTCGCTGGTGGTACCTCAAACGATCTTGCTGATGGTGTAGACGACTACGATTACACTGCTGGCGAAATTGATAACGCTTACGAAGTATTCTCCGAGACTGAAGAATCAGTCATCGACTTCGTTCTTATGGGTGGTTCGATGGCAAGCGAGACCGACACCAAATCTAAGGCAGGTTCGGTAATGGCAGTTGCTCAAAACAGAAAAGACTGTATCGCTTTCCTATCTGCCCATAAAGGTAATCAGATTGCTGCCACTGGTGGTGCTCTAACGAGATCCCTTCAGAAGACTAACACAATTAACTTCTTCAACGCCCTAGCATCTACTTCCTACGCTGTATTTGATAGTGGTTACAAGTACATGTATGACCGCTTCAACGATCTGTATCGTTGGGTTCCTTGTAACGGCGACGTTGCTGGTCTCTGTGTTTCCGCTTCTGCCACTCTAGAAGATTGGTTCTCACCTGCTGGCACCAATCGTGGTGGTCTAAGAAATGCCGTTAAGATGGCATTCAACCCAACTCAGTCTGATAGAGACGAACTGTATCAATCAAGAATCAATCCTATTGTTTCTCTTCCTGGTACTGGAACTGTGCTCTTCGGTGACAAGACTGCTCTTGCTTCACCTTCAGCTTTCGACAGAATTAACGTTCGCCGTTTGTTCCTTGCTGTACAGAAAAGAGCAGAAGGTCTTGCTAAAGGAGTTCTCTTTGAGCAAAACGATGCTACAACTAGAGTTGGATTTACCTCTGCTTTGAATTCATTCATGGCAGAAATTCAGGCAAGAAGAGGAGTTACCGACTTCCTCGTAGTTTGTGATGATACGAATAACACCTCATCGGTAGTTGATCGTAACGAGTTTGTTGCTGAGATCTATATCAAGCCAACACGTTCTATCAACTATGTTACCGTTACTCTAACGGCAACCAAGTCTGGTGTATCCTTCAGTGAAGTTATCGGTGGTTGATAATTAATTTATTCACTTCACACACAAATTAAAGGAAAAAAACAATGGCAACACGTATTAACAATTTCATCACTAATATTGGGCAAGGCGTCAAGCCCAATATGTTCTCCATTGATATTCAATGGCCCGCTGGGGGACTCACCACAGGAGTCCCTGCTGACGCTACTGAAAAAGATTTGATCAATGTACTTTGTAAGTCCGCTGCTCTACCTGCTTCTAATCTAGGAGTAATCGAAGTTCCTTTCCGTGGTAGAACTGTCAAGATCGCTGGTGACCGTACCTTCGATACCTGGACTGCTACATTCTTCAATGATAAGGACATGAAGATCCGTGCTTACTTTGAATCATGGTTGGAGTCCATGAATACTCATGAAGGCAACTACTCGCCTAACTTCATTCCTACCAAGGAAACTGATGGTTACATGGCAACTGTTGGTGTCAAGCAACTTGAGAAGCATGGTGCTGAAGGTGGTCAGGTTCTTAGAGAATATGTTCTAAGACATGCCTTCCCAACTAATGTCTCCCAGATTGATCTTGCTTATGATAGCAATGATCAGGTCGAAGAGTTCTCAGTTGAGTTCCAATATTCTTACTGGACCGTTTCTGCTCCTACGACGAGTAACCTAGAGGCTGGTTCTTCAGGTAGATTCGGAACTGAAAAAGTAGTCGAACTTTGATCTAATAAATAGATCTATAGGAATATAGATCTATTGAAATGAGTCAACTGTTTGGTTTTATTATTAATAAAGGCGGTGAGGATAGGGGACAATCTCCTATCCCGCCAAATCAAAATGACTCCGTAGCTGTAGCAGCTGGGGGTCATTTTGGCACGTATGTGGATGTTGACGGATCACAGGGTCGTAACGAATATGAGTTGCTCAAGCGTTACAGAGATATGGCACTCCACCCAGAGTGTGATTCTGCTGTAGATGAAATCGTTAACGAATTTGTCGTCAGTGATGCTGACGATTCTCCAGTAGAAATTGAACTTTCTAATCTTGATGTTAGTTCTGGAGTAAAGAAAAAGATTAGGGACGAGTTTAACTACGTCAAAAAACTTTTAAATTTCGACAAGAATGCTCACCAGATTATCAGAAGCTGGTACGTCGATGGTCGTACATATTACCACAAGGTTATCGACTTGGATAAACCTAAGCGGGGTATCCTCGAACTTCGTTATATTGATCCGCTAAAACTTCGTAAAGTTAGGCAGAAAATTAATAACCCCGAAGCTTCTTCTGAAGGAGTAAGAGGAACTGCTTTAGAATATGACTGGGGAGACTTTATTGATTATTATATTTACAACCCCAAAGGTTATGCTAACGCCATGACCGTAAATGCTACCTACGATTTTGCTTCTTCAAACGGAATTAAGATAGCAGCAGATTCTATTGCTATGTGTAATTCAGGTCTTACAGATTTGAATAGAAAAACTCCTCTAAGTTTCCTACACAAAGCAATCAAGTCTCTTAATCAACTTAGAATGATTGAGGACTCTCTTGTTATATACAGATTATCACGTGCTCCTGAACGTAGAATATTCTACATTGATGTAGGTAACTTACCCAAGATCAAAGCAGAACAATATCTACGTGATGTGATGGCACGTTATCGTAACAAACTAGTGTACGATGCCAGCACTGGAGAGATCCGTGACGACAAAAAGCACATGAGTATGCTAGAGGATTTTTGGTTGCCTCGTAGAGAGGGTGGACGTGGAACTGAGATCACCACCTTGCCTGGTGGACAGAACCTAGGCGAACTCAAAGATGTTGAGTATTTTAAAAAGAAGCTTTATAACAGCCTCAATCTTCCTCCTTCCCGTCTCACAGACGACAACAAAGGATTCAACCTCGGTAAAACCACTGAAGTCCTCCGTGATGAGCTCAAGTTCACTAAGTTCATCGGGCGTTTACGTAAGAGATTTGGCGAACTCTTCCACGATATTCTCAAGACCCAACTTATCCTCAAGGGAGTAATCGCTCCTGAAGATTGGGATGATATGGAAGAGCACATCCAGTACGACTTCCTATTCGACAATCACTTTAACGAACTAAAGGAACAGGAAATGATGCTACAACGAGTGAATGTTGCAGCACAAATGGATCCATTCCTTGGTAAGTATTTCTCAGTTGACTACATCCGTCGTCAAATTCTACAGCAGACTGAGAAAGAAATGAAAGAAATGGATAAGCAGATCAAGGGTGATATTGACTCTGGTCTTGCTATGAATCCTGCCGACATGAATACTTTCGATATGATGGATCGTCAAAATGATGCTTTCGCTCCAGAGTTAGAAGCACAAGCGGCAGACGATGCTACTGCTAGAGAGATTGAAAAAATGAAAGCTTTGCCCAAACCCTCTCCGTCAGCAAATAAAAAAAGTGATAAATAAATTATAACCCGTACTTATACTATGTCTGATCAACCACTTGATTCTGAAGTTCTAAATATTGTTGACTTAATTGCCGACAAAAAAAGAGCAGATGCTCTCGATAAAATCGATGACATTCTATACGCTAAAGCATCAGAAACGATTGATACGTACAAGAAGACCGTAGCTAATACGTTCTTTGATGAACCAACAGGCGATACTCCAGAAGAACAATGAAACTAATTACTGAAAGCATCGAAGACATCCAGATCCTTACTGAGGAAAAAGATGGCAAGAAAACCCTTTACATTGAGGGAGTGTTTCTCCAAGGAGAAATTAAGAACCGCAACGGAAGAGTTTATCCATTCGGTGTTCTTCAGAAAGAAGTTGAAAGGTATTCAGAAGAGTACGTTAACGCGGGAAGGGCACTAGGAGAACTAGGTCACCCCGATGGTCCCACTGTAAATCTTGATCGAGTGTCACACAAGATCACATCACTAAAAGCAGAGGGAACTAATTTCATTGGTAAAGCAAGAATTCTTGACACACCAATGGGCACAATTGCCAAGAGTCTACTCGGTGAAGGCGTAAAACTTGGTGTTTCTTCTAGAGGCATGGGTACTCTGAAAGAAGAAAATGGTGTGAAGTATGTTAGTGATGACTTCATGCTCGCCACTGCTGCTGATATCGTAGCAGATCCTTCCGCCCCTGACGCTTTCGTCAATGGAATTATGGAAGGTAAAGAATGGGTTTGGGAAGGCGGACTACTCCGTGAAAAACAAATCCAAGAGATGAAAAAAGAAATTGATAACGCTTCCAAAGCAAATTTGGAAGAAAGAATGCTCTCCGCATTCGATCAATTCCTTTCAAATCTTTGAATTCATAAATAATCTTAGAATAATCATTTAGATACTTACGAGGAAAACTCAAATGTCAGATATGCTTAACGAAAAGTTTGAGGAGTTTGCCAGTGAGCACGCCGCTGTACTTTCCGAGGCAGGACAAGATCCAATGCCAACGGTGACGGCTGCTGTTCTTCCTGGTGACGCCGCTGCTTCTGGACAATCACAAACTGCTGTTAACTCTAAAGCCGCTGCTGGTGAAGGTGCTTCAGGTCACGCTGCTCCTATTCAACCTGGCGTTGCTATTGGCCAGAAGGCTCCTCAAGAAGTTAACAGTGTAACCACAGCTCCCCATGAGCATGATGAGGACGGCGATGAGAATCCTGGTGCTAAGGCAGCAGCTCCTATTAGTGGTGGCATCAATAGCGAACCCAATCGTGGCGCTTCTAATACAGATCTACCTAATGGCACTGCTCCAAAGTTTGGCGCTGAGATTGCCTATGGTACTAGCGAAGGTGGTAGCGTAACATATCCCATCAAACCTAAGTTTGAAGAACTCGATGTATCTAGCGATATTGCTGCTCTAACCGAGGGAACCGAACTATCAGAAGAGTTTGCTGAAAAAGCAAAAACAATCTTTGAAGCTGCCGTCAAGTCGAAACTCACTGAAGAGTGGGCAAAACTTGAAGAGCAGTATGCCGCTCAACTTTCTGAGCAAGTAGCGTCTGTTAAGGCAGAACTTGCTGAAGAAGTTAATGGCAGCATCAACTACGCTGTCACCAAGTGGCTTGAGGAAAATCAAGTTGCTGTTGACCGCGGTATCAAAAATGAGATTACCGAAGACTTTATTACTGGTCTGAAGAGTCTCTTTGAAGAGCACTATATTAACATCCCCGACGAGAAAATTGACGTTCTCGAAGGTATGACTGAAGATTTTTGTAAGATGGAAGAACGCCTCAACGAACAGGTTAAGGCTAATATTGAACTTCAAAATCGTCTGAATGAATCTGCTAAACAGATCATCGTGAAAGAAATTTCCGAAGATCTAGTAGACACTCAAAAAGACAAGCTAGCATCACTTGCTGAAGGTGTAGATTTCACTACGGAAGAAGATTTTTCCAAGAAACTTACAACCATCAAGGAGTCCTACTTCCCTAAGGAAGGTGCTCCTAAAGTAGTTGCCGACGAAACTCCAGTAGAAGCAGAAGAAGTATCACCAGCAATGGCACAGTACCTCAATGCTATGAACCGCTGGAATCAGTGATTCACTAAATAATTATCAAACACACTTCCTAACAAATATCGGAGATACAATGTTTAACGCAGAACATCTCCAGGAAAAGTGGTCTCCTGTTCTTAACCATGGCGAATCTCCTCTAATTGAGGACCGCTATAAGAGAGCAGTTACCTCCGTACTCCTGGAAAACCAAGAAAGAGCTATTCGTGAAGAGCGTGGTATGCTCAACGAAGTAGCAGTAAACGCACTAGGCGCTAGCACCGTTAGTCCTGCTGGTTCGGCTCTAGCTTCCGCTAACACTGGCGGTCTTGCTGGTTTCGACCCCGTACTGATCGGTCTAGTACGTCGTGCTATGCCTAACTTGATGGCATATGACGTATGTGGCGTTCAGCCCATGTCTGGTCCTTCTGGACTTATCTTCGCCATGAGATCTCGCTACGAGAACCAAGGCGGCGAAGAAGCACTGTTCAACGAGCCCGACGCTGGCTTCACTGCTGGTCTCGACGCTGCTGCTGGTGATTACACCCCTAGAACTGGCGCTGGTGTTGGTGGCGACGCAGAAGGTAACAACCCTGCTCTCCTCAACGATGGTTCACCTGGCACCTACGAGACTCCTCAAGGTTTCTCCCGTGAAGATCTAGAGCAAGCTGGCGATGCTGGCAAGTTGTTCCGTGAGATGTCATTCAGCATTGAGAAGACTTCTGTGACTGCTAAGTCCAGAGCACTCAAAGCAGAGTACACGCTTGAACTCGCTCAAGACTTGAAAGCAATTCATGGTCTAGATGCTGAGCAAGAACTCGCTAACATTCTGTCTAGCGAAGTTCTAGCAGAAATCAACCGTGAAGTCGTCAGACGTGTATACAGCGTTGCTAAGAAAGGCGCTCAGAACAACGTTGCTAACGCTGGTATTTTTGACCTAGACGTTGACAGTAATGGTCGTTGGTCCGTTGAGAAATTCAAGGGTCTTCTGTTCCAAATTGAGCGTGACGCTAACGCGATCGCCCAAGACACTCGTAGAGGAAAGGGTAACTTCATCATCTGCTCTGCCGATGTTGCTTCTGCTCTCGCCATGGCTGGTGTACTTGACTATTCCTCAGGTCTTTCAGGCGCTGGTGGTCCTTCCATCGGTACTGTCGATGACACTGGTAACCTCGCTGTTGGTACTATCAACGGTCGTATCAAGGTCTTCGTTGATCCTTACTCTGCTAACCTTAGCGATAAGCACTACTACGTAATGGGTTATAAGGGTACTTCCCCTTATGACGCTGGACTATTCTACTGTCCTTACGTTCCCCTCCAAATGGTTCGTTCCATTGACCCTAACAACTTCCAACCAAAAATTGGATTTAAGACTCGTTACGGCATGGTTTCCAACCCATTCGTCACCACCAACGGCGCTTACAACGGCACCCCTGATGGCGAGACACTCACCGCTAACGTTAACATGTACTACAGACGTGTACAAGTTACGAACTTGATGTGATCCATCTTCTTTAGATACCAGGGGGACCGAAGTCCCCCTTTTTTTATGGAGATATTATGGACAAACATTTTTTAAATGGGGGATTTATTTTTTTCGATCCCGCCTATCAATTTAACGAACCAAAATTACCATCAAAAATTATTCTTGGTGTAAAAATTCAAAAATTATATTCGTTATCAAAAAATAAATCCCCCATAACAATACAAATAAAAGATATTGCTTTACCTGACGCTCCTGTCTATGAACACAGATTAAAAAATGCTGATACTTCATTTCCCATATGGGTTATTGAAGGAATTAAAAATCCAGAGGATGAAAAATATTTACTGATAGATGGGAAACACAGAGTTCATATATTAAATAACGATTCAATACAAGCAATAGTTTTTTCAGTAAAAGAAGTCAGACCAGCACTAGAAGTTCTACCAAAGTAGCGCTACTTTCAGTCAGTGAGTCCTCACAAGAGGCCCCTTTCCATTAAATAGATGTATCATGAGTACACACTATGCCTAGAAGCACCATGCTCAAAACCGACATTTTGGCGAGACTATATAAATTAAAGAACGAACTTTATGAAGAGCATCAGGTAGCAAAAACTGGACAATGGAAGGACGGTGCTCATTATGCTTATAATAAAGTCCTTGATATCTTACAAGAGTATAAACAATGAGAACAGATCTAGATTTCATAGACAGTATTCTAAGTGACACAGACAACGAGACCCAGACATCTCGCCGTGCTAGGATTAGTAATAATATTTCCGAAGCAACTGAAGATGACTGGAATGACTTCTGGAACAGTGTCGATGACTGATGACTGGCGGTATTCTGATGACCGTATGAAGGTACGTGCTCAGGGATTGAACACCCTACTCAAGAAGTTTGGATCAGAACTCTGCTCAGACGGGTCTCCACGCTACTCCAATCAAAGTATTTACGAATGTGTACACGATTGGGTCTCTACAGGTAACAGTCGCTGTGACGGCATCGTGGCATACTACCAGGCATATTACACTAAATAGTATTACTTGGGAAGTTGACACATGCCTGCTGAATGGTACAAAGAACAAATTAGTAACAGAAACTATCTCTCTCCAGTAGGATTCAAACTCGTACTGGAAAAGTTTAGAGGGGTAGATTTTTTCTGTCAGCGAGTAAATCTTCCTGATGTTACTATGCCATTCACAGAAGTTCCCACTAGGTTCCGTCAATTTCCTATCGTAGCTGGTGGCGGGGTAACATACGGGGACTTAACGGTTTCGTTTATCGTCGATGAAGAGTTAATTAATTGGAAAGAAATTTACAATTGGATTAGAACAAACGGTAATTCTGAGGAGCACATGCCTACAGAAGAACCAGAATATTGTAATGGTCAGGTTCTAATCTACACTTCATCGTATAACATCAACCACGTAATCAATTTTGAAAATCTATTTCCAATCAGTATATCTGAAATGAACTTCAATGCTTCAAGCAATGACATCGAATACTTTACAGCACAAGTAACTTTCAAGTATACTGGTTATACTATCCGTGACGAAAAATTTACTGAATGAATTTTGACAAACTACATCAAAAATTTGAAAAAATTAAAGAAGAGTGGGCAACAGATAGTCATGTAGATTTTGAATTTAAGAACAAAAACTACACTGCTGATCTAGGTAAGATCTCAATGGAGATCCCTTTCCAACATAATAAATACTTAAACCATTACACCGATCTTTCACAGATTAAAACTAGTCTGGAATTTGAAGTCCGTAAATTGGTACGTGAAAAACGAGAGTATTATAGCGGTGAAGCAGAAGCACGTGTCTACGCCGAAAAACCTTTTGGATCCAGTATCAAAACCGCCGACAAGATGAAAGTCTACCTTGAGTCGGACGACGACATCATTAACCAAGAAGCAAAGATCAAGTACATTGATCAGATGCTTTACTTTCTAGATCATGTTTTAAAGTTAGTTTCTCAAAGAAACTATCATGTGAGGAACGCTATTGAATGGGAAAAGTTTATTAATGGAAACTAATGTCCCTGATCACAGTAAAGAAAAAGAACGAGGTATATCTCACTCTTACTTCCGAGCAGCATGTTCACCATGAATTATCAGACTACTTCTCCTTTGAATTACCAGAGGCAAAGTTTCTAAAGAGGCAACCCAGATTTAGATACTGGGATGGAATGATTCACCTGTACTCTCCTGCTACAGGTGATTTGTATTGCGGATTACTTCCCCACCTCAAACAATGGTGTGATGAACGAAGATATAAATTAAGTTACGAATCTAATGATTGGTTTGGTGATGTAGAAGAACCCAATAAGTTTGTCTCCCCCAAAGGCGTTGCCGATTATATGAATTACATCTCTAAGTACAAACCTAGAGATTACCAATACATGACAGTGTATAAAGCACTGAAGAACAATAGGGGATTGTTCGTGTCACCTACAGGTTCTGGTAAATCTCTAATGATTTACAGTATCGTGAGGTACTATGCTGCTGCAAATAAAAAAATACTATTGATTGTTCCTACTACATCTCTAGTAGAACAAATGATTAAAGATTTTAAAGACTATGGATGGAACGCTGAAGATTATTGCCACACCATTTATTCAGGCAAAGATAAAAATACTGATAAACCAGTTGTCATCTCGACATGGCAGTCAATCTATAAATTTCCCAAAAGATACTTCGATGACATTGAGTGTGTTATCGGTGATGAAGCACATCTATTCAAGTCGAAGAGTCTGACAGGCATCATGACCAAACTACACAACGCTAAGTATCGCTTTGGGTTCACAGGTACACTAGATGGTAGTAAGACTCATAAGTGGGTGTTGGAAGGACTCTTTGGTGCCTGTGAGAAGGTTACTAGAACTGATGATCTAATCAAGCAGGGACATCTATCAAAACTTCGTATTAAGGTGTTAGTGTGTAAGCATGAATACAAATATTTTGAAGACTATCATGCTGAGATGGAATACATTGTTGAGCACGAACAACGTAATAACCTTATCAAAAATTTAGTTAGTGATATTAAAGGTAATACTCTAGTGCTGTTTAACTATGTGGAGAAGCACGGTGCACCACTTTATGAATTAATAAATAGTAACATACGAGACCGTGAAATCTTTTTTGTTCATGGCGGTACAGATGTAGAAGATAGAGAAGAGGTTCGTAGACTTACAGAGACTCAGGACAACGCCGTTATCATTGCTTCATACGGCACTTTCTCTACTGGTATTAACATCAAACGTTTACACAATATTATCTTTGCTTCCCCAAGTAAGTCGCGGGTACGTAACCTTCAGTCCATCGGACGTGTCCTCAGGAAAGGCGAAGGCAAAGACATAGCAACCTTATACGATATCGCTGACGATATCTCTTCCAATAGTAGAACCAATTACACCCTTAACCACTTGACACAACGAATCAAGATTTACCAGGAAGAAAACTTTAAGTATGAAATCATACCTATTAAATTAAAATAATATGGAAGAAGAATTTTATTCAACAATTAAACTAACAACTGGTGAAGAGATAGTTGCCAAAGTTCATTATTTAGATAATGAAAATCAACTCCTTGTGGAGAATCCCAAGAAAGTTGAACCAGTTAAGTCTCGTAAGAATGGTGAACTAGTACAAGGATTTGTTTTAGTAGATTGGATTCATTCTACTTACGATAATATGTTTATCTTGTCTATGGACAGTATACTAACAATGTCAGAACTAGACAAAAGAATCGAACGCTATTATCTATCTACTGTAGATGATCATGATGATGATAAAACAGGTGCTAAAGTAGCATCTTCTGAACTCAATGAAAAGATGGGGTATCTAGGTTCTGTCAATGATATGAAAAAAACACTAGAGAAAATCTATAAGACTAGCTAAAATCTATGTCTCTTTTAACCCCTGACAGAGTTATTGTACTGAGTTTCTGAGGTTTTGTCAAGGCCTTGACAAAAACACAGTCATGGACTATACTTTATAAATGGTAAGCAAATCAAAACATGTCTTATGTCAAAAAAGAACACCGAGTATTACGTAAATAACAAAGACTTCTTGGAAGCAATCACTGTCTTTAAAAATAAAGTACGTGAGGCAGAAGAGCAGGAAAAGACCCGCCCACGGATCCCCCACTATATTGGAGATTGCTTTCTTAAGATCGCCACTCACCTTTCTTATAAGCCTAATTTTGTCAACTACACTTTCCGTGAAGATATGATCTCCGATGGTGTAGAGAACTGTGTTCAGTATATTAATAACTTTGATCCTGAAAAATCAAAGAACCCTTTTGCTTACTTCACTCAGATTATCTACTACGCTTTCCTTCGTAGGATTCAAAAAGAGAAACGTCAGAACGATATCAAACAAAAGATTTTGGAGAAGACTGGTTTCGATCACGTCATGCACACAGATGACTATGGTAATGATATGAACTCGAGTTATGCTGACATGGGTAGTATCAAAGAAAACGTTGAGATTAGAATGAATCGATGAAACTACTAACACTAGAAGATTATCAATTGGCAGGTCAAACATTTTGGCCGAAGTATTGGTACGTTGCCAAAGAACTTGGTGAAAGTGCTAAGACAGAAGACATTCTGAAATGTATGGAAGCAATCGGTAATGTTGCACTAAAACTAGCATTAGAAGAAAAATCAGCAGACCCTTTTGGATTCAATAAAAATGGAAAAGACGGAGACGATTCTGACGAGCCTCGGACAGAATCCATCGATTGAAGAAAACATTCCTGAGGATGTAGTTTGGATCGACGATGCTTTCTATGTTAAGAAAACTAGGTTCGGTCTTTATACCAGTGTATTGAAAGAACCACTCGGTGCTAACTTTATTACTGGTGCTACTGAGGAAGGAATCATTACCATGACTAGATGGCATCTCAAGCGTTTACAAGACGGTACGCTTAATGATCACACTTACGTTACCTCTGCTGATATGGGTGTTAAACTGTGACCGTTGCTTTGATTACAGACCAGCACATGGATGGTCGTAAAGGATCTCTAATATTTTGGAAATACTTTGAAAAATTCTACGAAGAAATCTTTTTCCCAACGCTTGAAAGAAAAGGAATCAAAACAATCATTGATCTTGGCGATACGTTTGACAACAGGAAAAGCATTGATTTTAATGTCTGGAGTCGTATTCGTAGGACTTATTTTGATCGTCTTAGCGATATGGACATCACTGTCCATATGATCTTGGGCAATCATTGTGTGTACTATAAGAACACAAATGAAATTAACTCCCCTGCTTTGTTGTTGAAAGACTACAAGAATATACAGGTATACGATGGAGTTACTACTACTTACATTGAAGATACTCCAATTTGTTTCGTCCCCTGGATTAATAAAGAAAACCAAGAAGAAACGTTATCTCACCTTGAGAGCACGAATGCCGAAATCGTCATGGGACACCTTGAACTCGATGGGTTTGAGGTAACTCCTGGTCTTAAGATGGAACATGGTATGGACCCAAAGATCTACAAGCGATTCAAGCAAGTGTTCTCTGGTCATTATCATCACAAATCTAAGAAAGGTAATATCACTTACCTAGGTAACCCATACCAGATGTACTGGAATGATTACAATGATGAGCGTGGGTTCCATCTCTACGAACCAGCATCTAAAAAACTGAATCGAGTCAAAAATCCATACGTGATCTTTGATAAAATATTTTACAACGACAAGATTGATAACTACGACAGGTTAGATGTCAGTAAGTATACTGACAAGTGTATTAAAATTATTGTTGAAGAAAAGACAGATTACCATATGTTTGAATCTATGGTAGATCGTTTGTATGATGTTGGGGTACATGACATCAAGATTGTAGAAACTTTTGCTTCTGATGATGATGGCGAAAGTGAAGTTAACTTAGAAGTTAAAGATACCATGACGCTTCTCAACGAATACGTTGATGAAACTGATATGACTGTGGATAAAACCGAACTAAAAAAAATAATGAGGTCCCTATATATGGAAAGTTGTGAAGTGATCTGATGTTTATCCTCACGTTATCCAACAAAGTAGATGGAGTATTTTCTGTTCTTGATGAACTTAAAGATCAGGTTATTCCTATCTTTGAAGATGCTGACGATGCTGTACGATACAATGGAATGATGGAATTGGATGAAAATCACCCCACTCTTCAAGTTGTTGAGATTGATGCATCATCAATCATCAACGCTTGTGAGGACAGATTCCAAAAGTATGCTATAATAACTAAAGATGATTTCTTGATCCCGCCGAAAGACTTAGAATGATCATATTTGAAAAAATTAGGTGGCGAAATTTCCTCTCAACAGGGAACACCTTTAGTGAAGTTGATTTACGAGCATCCAAAACTAATCTGATCATAGGATCAAACGGCGCAGGTAAGAGCACCATTCTAGATGCTCTTACCTTTTCTTTGTTTGGTAAACCTTTTCGTAAGATTAATAAACCTATGCTGGTAAACAGCATTAATGAGAAGGGTTGTGAGGTGGAGGTTGAATTTAGTATTGGTAAAAATCAATTTAAAATTGTACGGGGTATCAAACCTAATACGTTTGAAGTCTATCAGAACGATCATCTGATTGATCAGTCATCTACAGTAGTTGACTACCAGAAACAACTGGAGCAAAACATTCTGAAGATGAACTACAAATCTTTTACCCAGATTGTAGTTCTTGGTTCATCTACGTTTGTTCCTTTTATGAAGTTGCCAGTGGCATCTCGTAGGGAAATCATCGAAGATATTCTGGACATTCAAATCTTCTCTGTCATGAACACCCTGTTGAAAGACAAGGTACGTGACAATAATGAAGAGATTAAAGAATTAGAATATCAACTCAAGTTATCGTCTGACAAAATCGAACTCCAGAAAAACTATATGCTGGAGTTAGAAAAGAAAACAAATTCTGAAATTGAAAAGAAGCGAGAAATTATCTCGACTTTGAGGATGGATAAATCAACAGCATTGAAAACATCTGCTGATCAAACTGTAGTTCTTACTAACTACAATCTTGAGTTAAAAATTCTTGCTGATAACAAAAAGAAACTTAAGCAACTCAATACTTTTCGTGTGAAGATCCAACAAAAAATTAACACATGTAAGAAAGATACTGAGTTCTTTATCAACAATCATGTGTGTCCTACTTGTACACAAGAGATTGGACAGGACTTCCGAGATCAAAAGATTGATGAGGGTGACAAAGAATTACTGACCTTAGAACGAGGCTTTGGTGATCTTGAGAAGTCTATCGAGCAAGAAGAACAACGTGAATCAAAATTCATGGAGTTGTCTGAACAAATGGTGGAAATTAATTCTACTATCAATCAATTGAACTATGAAGTATCTTCTATAGATCAACAGATTGGTATTAGAGAAACCGAGATTGAAGATCTCAATGCTCCTACCAGCAGCAAGAAAGTAGAGTTTGAAAAACTTACTGCTTATGTTGATGACAAAAAATCAATCAAAGATAAATTTATTACATCCAAGAAAGATAAAGATACATTGAGTGTTGCTGGACAATTGTTGAAAGACAATGGAATTAAGAGTAGGATTATTAGACGTTATCTTCCAGCGATGAATAAACTCATCGGAGACTATCTCAGGAAGATGGATTTCTATGTCAATTTTACCCTTGATGAGAACTTTGAGGAGACTATTAAATCTAGATACAGGGATATCTTTACTTACGAATCTTTCAGTGAGGGAGAAAAATCTCGTATTGATCTTGCTTTGCTGCTTACTTGGCGTAGCATTGCTAAACTTAAGAATTCTGTGGATACTAACCTCCTTATCTTAGATGAGATATTTGATGGTTCATTAGATCAAAATGGTAGCAGTGAACTTGGTTGGATCCTACGTAACTTTGATGATAATACAAATGTATTTGTTATCAGTCACAAAGAGAGTTTGGAAGGTAAGTTTGATAGAACTCTTAAATTTGAGAAAGTAAAGAACTACAGCGTTGTGAACCTATCCTTGGTGGAAACCGATTGACAAACCGTCCACTAAGACCCCCCTGGTTACACTGGGGGTTTATAGTATGTACATCAACCGAGAGGCACCATGATCAATCAAGAGATCCGAGGAAACCTAGCACGACTGCTTGCCACTGAGAATCTTGTGGTTGAGCACCGTAAAGTTCCTACGGCTTCTTTTGATGTTAATCGTCGTGTGCTGATTCTCCCTATGTGGGACAAGGCATCCAATGTAGTCTATGACCTTTTGGTGGGGCATGAGGTTGGACACGCTTTGTTCACTCCTTCTGACCTTTGGGATGCTGACATTCCTAAAGATTTTATTAACGTTGTGGAAGATGCTCGTATTGAGAAATTGATAAAGCGTAAGTACGCTGGTCTCAATAAAGATTTCTATAAAGGATACCGAGAACTCAATGAGCAAGACTTCTTTGATGTTGTAGATCAAGATTTCTCCCAGTTCAATCTTATTGATCGTATTAATCTTCACTTTAAGATTGGCGCTTACGCTTGTATCCCATTCTCTACAGAGGAGCAAGTCTATGTTGATAAGGTATCTAAGGTAGAAACATTCGAGGAAGTTATTGATCTATGCCGAGAACTAAAAGATTATCTTAATCAATCAAACCATGATATCGAATCTATTGGTATGCCACAAGGTTCTCCAGATGGAGAAGAGTCTGCTTTTGATGAAACACAATCGGAAAGTTCTAGCATTGATCAACCGAGCGACACCGATGATGACTGTAGTGACAGTGGTACAGATGAGATTGATAACGAATCTTCTGTACAAGGTAAACAGGGTGGTGACAAGTACGAATCACAAACTCAGAAAGCTTTCGATGAAGCAGCAGAAGAGTTAACAAATCAAAGAGGTTATAGCACAGAACCTGTATACCTTGAAGTTCCTGAAGTTGATCTAGATAAAGTTATTGTAAACTATGATAAGCTACAGAACTACATTACCAAATATTGGCAAGATCTTTCAGGGTCTCGCCCTAGTCATTGGGGTGACATTTTTGAACAGGTCGATGCAGACTTTAATGAATTTAAAAAATCATCACAGAAAGAGGTAAACTATCTTGTTAAGGAATTTGAGTGTCGTAAGTCTGCTGACGCTTATGCTCGTGCTGGTCAATCTAAGACTGGTGTTCTTGATACTACTAAACTTCATACTTACAAGTATAACGAAGACCTTTTCAAGAAAGTAACTATTCTTCCTGATGGTAAGAATCATGGTATGATTTTTATTCTTGATTGGTCTGGTTCCATGAGTCCAGTTCTCCTGGATACTGTTAAGCAACTCATCAACCTCTGTTGGTTCTGTCGTAAAGTTCAGATTCCTTTTGAGGTTTATTCCTTCACGTATGAGTGGAACCCTAATATTCTTCTTTGTGAGGAGGAGGTTAAACCTCAAGACTATTCTTACGAACGTCGTCACAATAGTCTATCTGTACACAAGAGATTTCATCTGCTGAACTTGGTAACTTCTCGTAGCAACAGTAGTAGTTTTGATAGTAGTCTTAATCATTTGTATCGCCTTGCTAATTACTATAATAATAACTATCACAACCCGTTGGGTCTTGATCTATCAGGAACACCTCTCAATGAGAGCTTGATTTCTCTCAAAACTATCATTCCTGATTTCCAACAGAAAAATGGTGTACAAAAAGTAAACGTTTGTATTCTTACAGACGGCGAGGCAAACAACATTAGTTATGATGTTGCCATGCCATCTCTACCAGATTCTCATATGGGAAACCGTAGTGTTCAATCCAACTGCTGTCTTCGTGATCGTAACTTAGGTAGAACGTATCGTCACTTTGACTACGAATCTCGGAATAGTATTAGTTCTATTCTTCTAGAAAACTTAAAAGATAATTTTCCTCAAGTTAATTTTATTGGTTTCCGTATTGGTAATGGTGGCGACTTCAGTGCTCTGTATAAATCTATCCATGGATGGAAGCATGATCACAATGCCATCATGAAGCAGTGGAAAAAAATTAAATCGTGGGAACTGAATGGTCTTGGATATGATTCTTTGTATGTTTTAGGTCAAACTACTTTGTCTTCTGACGTTGAGTTTAATGTTGAGCAAGGTGCTAAGAAGACAGCAATCAGTAAGTCTTTCCGTTCAATGCTAAAGGCAAAGACCACCAACAAAAAAATCCTCTCTTCATTCGCTACAGTCATTTCTTAAACTGTCCACCGCGGGGTCGTCAAGACCCCTTTTACCCTTATACTAAGTTCAACAACAAACAAAGCATATGCCTCGTCCTGCTCAAGTCGATATGATCCAATTGTTCTCTTACATCGAGAACAACTATGGTACTGAAGTCGGCACTGCTGCTCTAAAGGCAGGTGCCGAGCACATGGGATATTCTTACGCTACTATTGCTAACCGTATGGAACCATACAAGTCTGGTCGTGGTAAATGGAACCTGACTATTGACGAGGTACGAGAGCAACTGGAAGAGATTGTTGCTGCTCCTACCAACCTTGTTCCACCTAAGGACGAAACTTTTGTTCCGTTTGGTAACTTCACTGATCTTAAGAAAATTCTTGGTTCGGAGATGTTTTATCCTATGTTCATCACTGGTATGTCAGGCAATGGCAAGACTTTCTCTGTTGAGCAAGCATGTGCTGCCCTAAATAGGGAGCTGATTCGTGTAAACATTACAATTGAAACCGACGAGGATGATCTTATTGGTGGTTTCCGTTTGGTTGACGGGAACACTGTTTGGCACAATGGTCCAGTCATTGAAGCTTTGGAGAGGGGAGCTGTCTTGCTTCTAGATGAAGTTGACCTGGCATCTAACAAGATCCTGTGTCTCCAATCTATTCTTGAAGGTAAGGGAGTTTTCCTGAAAAAGACTGGTCGTTATGTTAATCCTGCTCCTGGTTTTACAGTAGTTGCTACTGCTAATACTAAGGGCAAGGGATCTGACGACGGTCGTTTCATCGGTACTAATGTATTGAATGAAGCATTCCTTGAACGTTTTGCTTTGACCTTTGAGCAAGAGTATCCCACTCCTTGTATTGAGGCAAAGATCCTTAGTAAGATGTGTGATGACGATGAGTTTGTTTCTCGTCTAGTTGATTGGGCAGACATCATTCGTAAGACTTTTAACGATGGTGGTATTGATGAGATCATTAGTACCCGTCGCCTTGTTCATATCATCACTGCTTATAAAATCTTTGGCAAGAGGATGAAAGCAATTGAGTTTTGTGTCAACCGATTTGATGATGAGACTAAAGAATCGTTCCTGTCCCTTTATGAAAAAATTGACGACAAAGTAGAAACCACGGAGGAAGAAAATGTCTGACTATAATAAAGATCAACGCTACCTAGATGATATGATTGCTGACGCTCAAGCCTATATTGACGATAAAGAACGAGAGTTCCATGGATATCGTGGAGACATTGCCCATCTTAAAGATGGGCGGTCTGGCAAAATTATGGACGGTAAAGGTTTAAAACTCTTTCTTCAAGACGTTGACAGAAACGTCATTGAATGCTATCATGATGACCTGGCGTACATTTTCGCCCCGTAATATATGAAAAAATACAATGAAGACGCTCTGTTGAAAGAGCTGAGTGATTACATTTCTGGAACCTATGGACAACACTATTCTGCTGGTAACGACAGCATTCAAACGTTAGATCTGATTGAAGCATGTGGAGACGCTGAGGCATTCTGCCGCGGCAACATTCTTAAGTATGCTTCCCGTTATGATCGTAAAGGCACTGCCCGCCGTGATATCATTAAGATCCTTCACTACGGTCTCCTCCTTCTTCATTTTAACGATAAATACGCTGTTACTGAAACCTACAATCAATGAGTCAACTTTCACTTACGCCCCAAACTACATCTGTTCTGAAGAACTTTTCGACAATCAATGGATCTATTATGATTCGTGAGGGTAACGTGCTAAAGACAATCAGTGTCGGAGAGAACATGATTGCTCAGTACACTTCACCTGAAATATTCCCCAAGACTTGTGGTATCTATGATCTAAGTCAGTTCCTTATGGGATTGAGTTTGTTCCAAGATCCTGGTCTTAACTTTGAGAATGATGAGTATGTCACCATTCGTGGTGGTCGTCGCTCTGCTAAGTATTACTTCTCCGATCCTGAGATCACCCTGAAGTCTGCTCCAGATCGTGACGTTAATTTTCCTGGTGCTGATATGGAGTTTGCCTTGTCTTCTGAAGATCTGGTACAACTTCAGAAAGCATCTGGTGTCTACAGTCTCCCAGACCTCTCATTTGTTTCTGATAAAGACGGTACTATCAATCTAAATTTGTGTGACAAAGAGAACGATACTGCCAATGCTTATACTCAGGAAATTCGGGGTGTTGCTACTGGCGCTTATGAACTGTTCTTAAAAGTTGAAAACCTTAAGTTATTTCCTGGTGACTACAATGTAAAGATCTCTAGTAAATTGATTACCGAGTGGCGACACGTTACACTCGACCTTGTATACTATATTGCTCTTGAGCCTTGATTATGAAAAAATTCTCTTTTCTCTAATCCTATACCAGTCTCTATTATACTATGAAACATTCTGGAAATAAACCATTCTTATGGGTGGAATCTTATAGACCACAAACTATTGACGACTGTATCCTTCCCGAGAATATTAAAAACTCTTTCTATGGGTTTGTTAAACAGGGAGAGATCCCTAACCTACTACTTGCTGGCACCGCTGGTATCGGTAAAACTACCGTTGCTAAGGCGCTGTGTGAGGAGATAGGTGCTTCCTACATCGTGGTCAATGGATCCGATGAGGGACGCTTCCTAGACACTGTGAGGAACCGTGTGAGGCAGTTCGCCACAACGGTCTCCTTGACCTCTGGTGGCGCTCACAAGGTCGTTATCATTGATGAGGCAGACAACACCACTAACGATGTCCAGTTGTCCCTGAGGACCGCTGTAGAGGAGTTCCATAGTAACTGTCGTTTTATCTTCACCTGTAACTTCCCTAACAAGATCATTGAACCTCTTCACAGTCGTTGTACTGTGGTGGACTTCAAGATCAATACCGAACAGGCAATGGAGTTACAAGGTCAGTTCTTTGTTAGATTGAAAGAGATTCTTGAGGAACAGAATGTTGAATATCAAGACAAAGTATTGGCGAAGGTTGTTAAGCGTTACTATCCTGATTGGCGTCGTCTTATTAATGAGTGTCAACGCTTTGCTGCCAGCGGCAGTATTAATACTGCTATTCTTGCTGATGTTGCTGACATTAACTTAGACTCTCTTATTCGTTCTCTCAAGGCAAAGGAGTTTACTATTGTCCGTAAGTGGGTTGTTGACAACATCAACAATGATCCTGTTACTGTGATGAGAAAACTCTATGATGTCTTGTACGACAACCTTAAAGGAGGATCTATTCCTGAAGCAGTGCTAATCATTGCCAAATACTCTAGAGACATTCAGATTGTTCCCGACCAAGAGATCAACCTGTTGGCATGTCTGACAGAAATTATGATGAGTTGTGAATTCAAATGATTAATGAAGAAAAACAAAGAAATCAAGTCAAGTCCAGATTCTATTACATCTTTTGGGGTGTAGCAACGGTATCAGTTGTACTTGGACAAGTATATGTTGGTTCTGGATATAGATCATTTGCTGGTGCATTGAATAGAATTTTTGATACTATTGAAGTTGAAGTTGTTGACAAATGATTAAGACTACACCTGATAATGTGAAAGAAGCAAACGAAGCTCTCTTTCATGCTACAATGAACTTGCCTGCTGCCGCCAAGCACTGCGGTATGACAGAGCGTGAAATGAAAATGATCTTTCGTGAATACCTTAAATACCATGCCCCAGACATTGAAGTCATTGAAGACACCCCTCAAGTTACTCCTCTTATAAATAAGGGTGGAGTTATTAATAAAGACCATGGCTAAAGGAACTATCTACGAGCATAGACAACCAACTGAAGTAGAACTTGCTTGGTTAACAGGTATCTGGGAAGGTGAAGGTTCTTGGATATACAGAAAAAGTAGAACAAGAACTTATTCTAATGGTAAAGTTTATACAGAAAGTCCATACCTAAAAATGCAAATTCAAATGACTGATAAAGATGTCATGGAAAGAGTATCTGAAATTATGGATGGCAGAAAAATTACATACACACATACTCCAGCAGCTCGAGCTGCTGGACAAAAACCGATTTGGGCGTTATCTTTACAAGGTGAAGTAGCATTTCTATGGACTGAACTAATGAAACCTTTTCTTGGCAATAGAAGAAAAGAAAAATTTGAATTTATTATGGAGCAAGTAAATGCCACAAACTATCAAGTCGCTTAAGACACCTTTAAGATATCCCGGGGGTAAGAGTCGTGCCCTGAGTAAACTCTTTCAGTACATTCCTGACCTAAAAAATTATACTGAGTATCGTGAACCATTTGTTGGTGGTGGTTCTGTGGCATTAGAAATTGGTAAACGATATCCACACCTAGATATTTGGGTGAATGATCTTTATGGACCACTCTATAATTTCTGGAGAGTTCTTCAGGATCAAAGTGATGAGCTTCATTGTGAGTTAGTGCAACTAAAGACTAACCATCCAGATCAAGCATCAGCAAAAACTTTATTCTTAGATTCTAAGGAACAACTAAATGATGATTCTACGTCCGATGTATATCGTGCTGTGTGCTTTTACATTGTTAATAAGTGCTCTTTTTCTGGTCTCACAGAATCCAGCTCCTTCAGCAAGTCAGCGTCAGATAGCAATTTCTCGATGCGAGGCATTGATAAACTCCCTGAATATTCAAGAATGATTTCTAAGTGGAAGATCACTAATCTATCATATGAAAAACTCTTTAGCGACAGCAAGTCAACCTTCGTCTATCTCGATCCCCCCTATGAGATCGGATCAAATCTATATGGTAAGCGTGGAAACATGCACAAAGGATTTGACCACGATCAGTTTGCTAGGGATTGTGATCGTTTTATCTCTCCTCAACTTGTATCGTACAACTCGTCCCAGATAATTCGAGACCGCTTCAAGAAGGGGTGGACAGTTGCTGAATTTGCACACACTTACACCATGAGGAGCGTGGGGTGCTATAATACAGATCAAGCAAAGAGGAAGGAGTTAGTCCTTTTAAATTATGAAGTGTGAAGTCAAACTCTACGTTGCTGGTAAGGTCTTCACCGAGGAAGTCCATGCTCGTAACTATCAGGAAGCACGTGAGGTTGCCCTGGCACGTAACCCCAATGCTAAAGTCATGGGTGTCAACGCTAAGTTATGATGTGGAGACTGTGGGCGAAAGCACTTGGTCAGAAAGAGGGTAGAGACGAGAAAGAAGCAGATAAGATTGCTATCATCAGAAGTCTTATTATGCTTCAGTTGGTTCTGACTAACCTGTTTATTATATCGGGAAACATTTTATTATTTTACATACATTTTAATGGCGGAACTCAAGGACTACCTGTACAGCATCAACCAATCCAAAAAGAATATTGTCAAGGATGACACAGAGGCGGAGAAAAAATATCCGCCTTTTATTGTAAACAAATGCCTGTCATCTTTCATCGATAGTATTCTCTATGCCAATGAGATGAATAAGAACCCTCATCTAGACAAGAGATTACAATATGACTTTTTTATAAATAGTGTGAAGCCACGGAAACGTTTCACTCCTTGGTTACGTAAAGAAACTCTTGAGGAGTTGGAACTTGTAAAGCAATATTATGGTTATAGTCATAATAAAGCATTAGAAGCTTTGAACGTTCTTACTAAAGAGGAACTTAATTCCATAAGAAAATCATTGAATATAGGCGGCATGAAATGAATACAGATATTGAAGTAACTTGGCAACCCTTCGATATGGTGGAGGTTACCTTGGGACAACCCGATGATTTCCTTAAGGTGAGAGAAACCCTTACACGTATCGGTGTAGCATCCAGAAAAGAAAGGAAACTATATCAGTCTTGTCATATTTTACATAAGCAAGGTAGGTATTACATCGTCCACTTTAAAGAGTTGTTCGCTCTTGATGGAAAGAATACAAATCTTTCTTTGAATGATCTACAAAGACGTAACAGAATCCTCCAACTTCTTTCTGATTGGGGATTGGTTTCTGTTGTGGACTACGAAAAAATTACTGACGTTGCGCCACTAAATCAAATTAAAGTCTTGGCCTTCAAAGAGAAGGATGAATGGACACTTGAAAGTAAATACAATATCGGTCGTAAGAATATTGAAGTATAATCCGAATTCAAAGGTAGGGTTTTACCACTCTACCTTTTTTGTGTCTTGGTTAAATAGTATTGGATGCCTTCGGGGTCCATACAAAAAATCTCGCTTATTAAGGAGAATACCATGACAAACACTTGGGATCTATACCTACCCCATGCGGTGGGTTTGAATGACATGTTTCGTCGACTCGACTCGATGTCTGCTCATAATAAAAACTACCCCCCGTACAATTTAATCAAACATGACGCCAGTAATTACGAAGTTCAGCTCGCTCTTGCAGGATTTAAAGGAGAAGAGATTGAAGTTTCTACTGAATCAAACATTCTCAAAGCTGCCAGCAAAACTTCAAGAAAAGATTCTGATACAGAATATCTCCACAAAGGAGTATCACGAAGATCTTTCTGTAGCACTTGGCAACTCGGTGACGATGTTAGAGTTGTGGATGTAGACTTTACCGATGGTCTCCTCTGTATTTCTTTAGAGAAAGTTGTACCCAATCACCAAAAGAAGACAGTGTATAACATTGGGGAACAGGTCTCGGATAAGCAATTGCTGACAGAATAAATATTGTCACAGGGTTGCTTGCCAACTCTGTATTTTTTTGATATAATATGAAAAACCAAATTCTATTATGAGTTCGATTAATGTGGTCCATTTGGTTTCGGGAGAGCAGGTCATCACCAAACTCACTGAGTTGAGGGACAAAGATGGGGAACCTTTTTGTTTCTTATTTCAGATGCCTATGGTTTTGACTTTGGTTCCTGGACAAACAGAAGAAGAAACGTCAATCAATTATTTTCCTTGGAGTCCTTTTAGTTCTTCCAGGGAATTTAGAGTTGGGTTTGAAAAGATAATTAGTATAGCAGAACCAACAGCAAATGTTGCTGAAAGCTATATTGAGATAAATCAACCACTCTATCCTATCTTATCTCCAGAAGAGTTTGATAAATTTAAAAAAGCAAAAGGAGCAACTAAACAATGAGTGAAGAAACATCTACACTAAACCCATCAATCGTTGTATTGAAAACGGGTGAAAAACTAATCACTATTCTTCAAGAAGTTTTTGAAGGCGAAGGTGATGAGAGAAAAGGCGTCTGTCTTATGATGAACTATCCATATGAACTCTCACTAATTGAGGTTCCTAATGAAGATGATCCCGAGAAAGATCTTCAAGTAAAGTACAGTAAGTGGTGTCCTTATTCACTTGAGAGTTCCTATAGAATTCCTTATGATTGTGTTCTTACTATTGGAACTCCTGATCCTGGTTTGACAAAAGCATACATGACAAAGGTTGATGTTGTTAAGAGTGCTGAAACTCCTGAGACACAACCAGTTTCGGGATCTGATGATAGTCCTGACGGGCAGCAACAGCAGCAATTGGATGAAGAAGCAATCGAAGCAGCAGGAACACCGCCTGCTATTGATCCCGAGGTTGTATGATTAAACTAATCAAGTTTGATGGGCACTGGCTCGTGGCAGAAATTGAAGAAATTCCTGAGACTGAGTACGGTCAACCCGATTGTATGCTAAAATACCCTTGTGAGATTAATGGGGATGGGGCAGTGCCCTTTCCTCCTTACAGTGACGACAAAGAACTGACGGTTCGTTCAGAAAGCATTACTGTTATTGCTGAACCAAGCGACATGTTCATGTCCCTTTATTATGATCTGAAAGACAAAGAGACCGAATGAAGTTTTACACCAGTGTTCAGCAAGCAGGGAACACTATCCTAGTTCGTGGTTATGATCATGGTCAGCAGTTCAGTGATCGGGTAAAGTTCAACCCGACACTGTTTTTGCCTACCCAGAAACCTTCTGAGTGGAAGACACTCGATGGCAAAACTGTTCGTCCTGTTCTACAGGGAACGATCAAAGATGCACGTCAGTTTGTTGACACTCATAAGGAGATGGAAGACTTTCCTGTCTATGGTCAGACACGATACAACAACCAGTATATCCTTGAGGAGTATCCTTGGGATGAGATGAAGTTTGATATGAACCAGATTCGTATCTTCACCCTTGACATTGAGACTGGTGCTGAGAATGGTTTCCCTGACATCGAGACTGCCGACCAGGAGATCCTTCTAATCTCCTTGAAGGACTCTCACACTGGTCGTATCACTGTGTTCGGTGCTCGTCCTTACGAGAGCACAGACCCTGATGTGGACTACCTTGAGTTTAAGACTGAGGTAGGACTGCTGAAGGCATTTATTCACTTCTGGATTTCTAACTTCCCTGATGTAATCACAGGTTGGAATGTCCAGTTGTTTGATATGCCGTACATCATCAAACGTATTGAACGTGTGGTTGGTGAGAGAGAATCCAAGATGATTTCTCCATGGAAGAGTATTCTTTATCGTGAGATCTATATCAAAGGTCGTAAGCAAATTGCTTATGATATCTCAGGCATTGCTACACTAGACTATCTTGAATTGTATAAGAAATTTACGTATACGAACCAGGAATCTTATCGCTTAGATCACATTGCTTTTGTTGAACTGGGTGAGAAGAAATTAGATCACTCAGAATATGATACATTCAAAGAATTCTATGATAATGATTGGCAAAA
>MPLW02071543.1_pt1 | contig 20451 bp, 18 predicted proteins | sample 1617351 | NCBI WGS metagenome assembly MPLW02 (sample SAMN05944803, study PRJNA350692) | marine metagenome | biome: marine; feature: ODZ; material: water; isolation source: 110 m water sample filtered on 0.2 um supor filter | place: Pacific Ocean | collected 2012-04-08 | depth 110m m
ACTGACCTAGCATCGGCTTGTTTAAATGCCAAAGCTAGAGCTTTACCGATGCCACTTGCTGCACCGGTTACAATGACTCTTTTATTAATGATCTCCATAGACTTTCTAAAATTGAAACTATTATTTGATTACTATTCTATTCTTTGATCTGGCGGAGAGGGAGGGATTCGAACCCCCGGACGAGGATTACCCGTCAATGGTTTTCAAGACCACCGCATTCGACCGCTCTGCCACCTCTCCTTTTATCTTTAAAACCCTATTCTATAGTGTCTCTGGAAGATTTAAAACTGTTATCATTTATCAGCTGAAACCCTCTTTGGTCGCACTTTGGTCGCATTATTTCCAAACTGCTCTATCAGGTCACTCATGATGTAATTTACTTAATTAATGGCTTTTTTATGATTAGGATTAAAACACAGAAATTGATTTAGATCATTTTTTATATGATTTAGATCAATTTCAAAACCAATATCAATCTATACCATTGATAAGCAATGGATATTGATATTATTCTTGAAGCCGGTTTAGTAGTCTGCAAACTAAAACCTTGCTCTCGACTTAGGGCGGAAGATAGGAAGATAGGAAGATTAGGAGGGACGAGTTATGATGTTTACTAATGTTTGGTATGTAGCTGAATCGAGCGATAAAATCAAGGATCAGCCTGTGGGAGTGACAATGTTGGGCCGGGATTTCGTGCTATTTCGCGATCAGTCCGGTAAACCAGTTTGTCTCAGTGGCGTTTGTCCACACCGCGGGGCTGACTTGTCTCAGGGAAAGTGTGAGCCTGATGGCACGGTCGGTTGTCCTTTTCATGCGTGGCGTTTTGACAGTAACGGCAGATGCACAAAGATTCCTTCCAACAAAGATCCGGTCGGTGAGATTCCCGATGCAGAACGTGTTGATTCTTACCCAACGGAAGAAAAATATGGTTACATCTGGGTATTCTTGGGCGATGATCTAGAAAATGCAGAGCCAATCTTCGACATACCAGAATACAAAGATTCGGCATGGTCCAGTGTGACACATGCCGTGACCTGGAACTGTAATCAGCATTGGGCAAAGCAGCTTGATCTCGATCACGTGCATTTACCGATCGTACATGGTATCGGCTTCGGTGGTGACAACCCAGTTAGACCCCCGGATCATACGGTTGAATATCGTAATGACGGCGGCTTTGAAGCCAAGATCTCTGGCAAGCCGGATATCACAAAGGGCAAGTGGTTGGAGCTACGCGATACACGCAGTGAGGTGTCTTCGAAATTCAAGTATTTCGTGCCTGGATTTACATCACGTGGCAAAGTTGCTGTCGGCGGGGTAGAAAAAGGGCTCTATAACATTTTCTATCAGTTCACGACACCGATCGATGAAGAACACACGCGGATGTACTACACGTTTTTCCGTAACTTCATGACGGGACCGGAGGGTGATGCTGAACACCTGCGCCGCAATTGTCGGAATATTTATCAGGATAAATCATTGGCGGAAAAGGTCATGCCGAAACGAGCACCGGATGTACCGGTCTATCCGATGATTACCGCAGACCGCGAGGATAAACTTATCGGTGCATATTGGAAAGTCCTTCAGAACTTGCGGAGCAAGGGCTGGCAGATCGACCGGGTACAGCTTGAAGCGTTGGATCAAAACGGTGACCACCGGACTATCCCTTCACCCGCACGTCGGCAGGAAGGTCCTGAGAAATGGGTATTCGAAGAAATACCCCGCATTGCTGGCACTGATAAGGCACAGCGTGATATAGCCTGAACGCAATCGATCAATGTCGGAACCAAGGTACCGGCTGCAATACAACAGATTAAGGAGAGCAACGATGAGTCGAGTAAGTAAAATCAACAAAGAACAAAGTGACGGACACTGGAATCTTGTGCGTTTCCGATCAGATGCGTATGACGCCTGCCAGGCACTTGAAGAAATCGCCTTCGCTGATGGCGCCTTGTCGACAAAGACCAAGGAACTAATGGCGGTTAGTATTTCAATACAAACTGGATGTGAGGCTGCTATTCAGAAGCACATCGACCGGGCCGCTGAACAGGGAGCAAGTTTTGAGGAGTCATTAGAAGCTATTGAGGTAAGTATCGCCATGGGTGGCAGTACAGCCGCTGCCGCTGCGCATGTCGCTTTTTATGCCTTGGACCAGGTCTACTCACGCGAAATTCTCAAGTTCTAACTATAAACAGCCTCTGGAGAAATTCTAAGCCAGACTGAGTGCCTCTCAAGAGCGAATAACCTGGATGCATCACCTAGAATTCAACAAGACAGGTCCTTTGCAAATCTTTTACGATCTGTTTGAAGAGCATATGTCCCTGGATGACAATTACCAGTTCTACTCGAACAGCAAAAAAGCAGGAATCAACACGTTTCTCAGCTCCGATATATTCAGCGCTGAGAAAGTTTCAACGATCATCCTTGAAGAATATTCAATCCGGGGAAAACTGGGCGGCAACGTCATGTTGACTTTTCCCGATCCTGAATACGATGTGCCTATTTTTGCATTTCAGCTGGGCGGGAATGCCACCAAATCCAAATCATTTGCCCTGTTAGATATCAGTCCAACATTACCCGATTTAGACTACGAGCCTCTGATTCCGGTATTCGAAAAATACAGAAAACTTCTCGACTTGCCTCGATCAAAAATTAATTGGGTCAATAGCACGAGCTCGCCGTACCTGCTGCTTTGCCAATACGATACTCTGGATATCAAGCTGTTCCTCGAAGCCACAAGGGAATACCTGAAGGTATGGATCGAACATTATTACAAACCGGGCAAAAAACTAACCAATGAAAAGGCCTTTGAGAACGTCAACAATGCCATCATTAAATACAAACGGGTCCTGCACGACAACGATCCTGCTTACGGCATATTTCACAAAGAGTGGGGCGAACCCGTCGCCGACGCATTCTTTTATATAGAGACCCGCAATCATCCATCAATCCCACCGCCGGATCATTCCGGAAAGACAAAAAAAGCATGGGAAAACAAGAGCTTGAATATTCTCTGGGAAATCCAGGCACAGGAGCGCGTTTTACAGGCTCCCGAGCAGGTACAAAAGCGTATTATTGACACCATTGAAGCGAAAGCGTCTGACGACAATATGGGAATCATCACGCTGGAATTATTCGACAAATATAAAGAAGCTATATTCGTCTAAACCGTCCGGTTAAACCTAATAAAAAAATGCACTTTTTTTAACTTTCTTACTTAAGCGGAGGTGCCGGAGTTTGTTCTCTTGCATAGTATTCCAGACTGGAAATGCTGGGTCCGTAATCTTCCGTTGGGGCGCTGAGCATATGTGGATAATTTTCTTCAGCGAATTGCCTGATATGCTTTGGAATGATATCGATTGAATTTGATTTAATCATGGCTCCAACGTATACACAATGACCAGGTGTATCTCCCATTAACATCCAAGGTAGCCAGGGTGTTATGCGACTCCAGGTTCCATTGTAGTGCACTGAAGTTAATTCAGGATTTTGTAATTCGTCTAATGATACAAAATAGCGCATCATTTCAGAGACTTGAGCCATTGGACCTGATGATTCTCTGACCCACTTATCAGGTTGCAGCGCATTGGGATAATAAAGGTGCATATCAGTATTTAAAACCACGGTATCACCTATTATTCTCCAGGGGAAAAGCAGAGGAATTTTGATTGGCTGTTGTTTTTCCTTTCCTGGAAAATCTTCAGGAGCAAGGATCAGCCACTCACTGATCGTATAATTAAAGGGATCATTGGCGACGTGAACGACATTAACCACTTCTTCTGTCCAGGGATTGGTCCATTCATGAATGATTTCACCGCTTCGAGAATTGGTGTAGAAAATAACCTCCTTATTTAATCGACGAATCGTACCGTCCTCTTGCTGAGGCAGCAGTCGGGTACACAAAAATGTTTCAAATCCGCACAATTCTTTTACAGCCTCACCAGGCTTAACACCAAGAATTTGGCCATTGACATAACTAATTGATTCATTCTCTGAGTTTAAATCACCCTGGATTCTAGCCCAGGCGTCTCTGTTCCATGTATTGGATTGAAAATTTATTTCATGTTCAAATTCAATGGTCATTCTTTTCTCCTTGTTAACGCGATTCACGCATGATGTAATTAATAATTAATTTTCTTGTATCTGGATCTTCAATTCCTTCCATTCTCATCCTATTTCCAGGAATAAAATCTTTAGGATTGGACATGAAAGCATCCAATGCCTCTGGTGTCCAGATCAACCCGTTATTTTTCATCTGGATGAGTGCATCAGAATATGTGAAATTGTCAGAGATACCTGCAGGTTTAGCAAAAATACGATATAAACTTGGAGCCATTCGATCTCTATCATTAGCTTTTATTGAATGACAGAATCTACACTTGCCCCCATCCCAGTTGGAAAAGGCATCTGCTTCCATTTGCTTTTGTTCATCGCTGATCATTGGTAGTTCATTGAGATAATAATCTGGCAGATCCAGATTGGCAGTTAATTGCTTAATCTCATCTGGGGTGGCATTGGTTGTATTGGTCAATGGATAGGCACCAAATATTAGGTAGGGCAAATAACAAGATACTGCTAGTAAAATTAAAACCAAAAGCCAGTCTTTTTTCTTGCCAATTTTCATTGCTTACCCATCTTAATAATCAAGTGAAAATATTAAATCGCCAAACCCGATAACGGATCATATGATAAATACCTATGAGTACAATAAACAAGATGATAGCGATATATAAAAATGCAAATACACTGTGAAGATAACCAGAAAAAACCCACAGAGCATGATTAACAGATTCCGAGCTCGATTGAAATTGTATCAACCCGTCAGACCAAGCGGTAACCACACCGGTAAGCCCCTGAGCAATGAAGGAACAATAAAGAGTAAACTGAAGAACATGCAATTGATTGAAAGCTTCTTGTGGTAATTTTTGTTGTTTGTTTTGAGGAGGGAAGTGCCACCAAATATAAACCCTGAGAAAACTAAATGCGAATAAGATGGAAGCAATTGCCAAATGAAAACTTCTTAACGAAGCCCTTTCAGGTGATTCGATCGGAACTCTAGGGGCCACAGACATGTTGATGAAAACCACAATGAATAGTACAAGAATTAGCCAACTTAATAACGTGGATGTCTTATCTGCTACTGTTGTTTTTTGTAAGTGATCCACGTTTAAAGATTTTGCATAAAGGTTTTAAAAGTGTCGACAATCGTTGCCGAGTCTAAGTCAGTTTCATAATTCTTGCCACTGATTTCTTTATAGGTTGCATCTGGTCTGAGTTCTTTTGCTACGTTAAAAAACGGATATAAAACATCATCTGGGGCACACATTATCAGCATGGGGCAATCAATTTGCTTAAAAAGGCTTATGAAGTCCTGCTCCCAAACCGATTCGTGTGCTTGGTGTACTGAATGATAAGCTCTCAAGGTGTCCAGCGTTTCTCTGTGGTGCAGTTCAAGGTGGCCTCTTGCTCCAAGGATATCTCCCACTAAATTCCACGCCATCATCAAGTGGCTGCCGTCATCGACTGGACTCCAATCTGCACCCATAGATGCTCGCATGACCTCTTTTTCTTCTACCGTTGCGGCAAAGGGACCGATCATGGTTATTGAGGAGATTAAACTTGGGTATTCATTGGCAATTTCGACTGCCATACAGGATCCTGTGTGGTGGCCAAAGAGGTGAAGTTTTTCCAATGAGAGAGCTTCAAAAATTTGTAGCAACCAATCGCAATATTCTTTCATAGTTGGGGTATTGACAGGGTCAAAACTTGCTCCGAAACCGGGGGTATCAATAGCATACATGGAGTGTTCATTTCCAAGTTGATTCATTATTGCTTCAAACATCCTTGAAGAACTGGGAACTTGATGCAGGAAAACAATCGGTAAGCCTTCACCTTCAACAAAGCGGATATGACACTGTCCCTCAGAAGTATCAATATATTTTTTTCTAATCATTTATATGCACCTCGTCAGGTTGTAATTTTGATTGAAACAGCATACCAGGGGCTCTTATTCTGACAATAATTGTAGCCAAAAGTAGCACACTATGCATTCCACATATGAAAAGGAATGGACCTGAAGGTCCCAGTTGATCAAATAGTCGACCCCCCAAAGCGGTCGCTGTTAGAATGCCTATTGCTCCAAAAAGCGTGCTGATACCTATAATCGAACCCCGTTGTTTAGCAGGAGCTTCTTGCCCGATCAGGCTACTTGTGGCTATGACGGTCCCAATGGCACTGCAGGAAACTAGAATAAAGAAGGGTAGATTGGAATAATTCAATGGGGAATCGATCAAGGCCATAGAACCATAGGCAATGGTTCCCAAAGTCATCGCCACAATCATGCCGCTTACCCGATTGATACGGTCAAGTATTGCGCCAAAAATAAAAGCCCAAACAATACTCACTAAATTGGTTACAACAATAACCCGGACAACTAGTTGGATCGAATCGGCTGCAGACAATCCCATCATTGCTCCACTCTGTATCGCCCATAGTGAGATAAATATGCCATTAACTGAAACATCTGCTCTTGCCAGAAACGTTGTCCCAAACGAGAGTGCGATTCTCGGGTTCTTAAATGATTGTATGCCGACTGTAACCAGCTCTTTTACAGAAGGTTTCTGACTCAATTTTTCCGGAGTTCCGCCTTTTAATCCCAGTTGAAAAATCAGTCCAGAAATCAGGAATACAATTCCAACAATGATCATTGTATATCGTCCAGATGTAACTGGATCGAGACCGTTGTTGGTAAAGTATTTGGGAAGTTGACCCAGTATAAAAGCGAAGACAGCAACACCTAAGGCATTCAATACCGAGTGCATGCTAATAAACTTAGCCCTTGATTGTTCCTTAGGATAATCATTGACGATGATTGCAATCGTTGAGGCAAGTGCAGCTGCACCTAAAGCAAATAGGGCCCGATACGCGAACAACTCACCTGTGGATGTCGCGAAGGGATACAAAGCAAAACCAATGGCCGAAACCACCGTTCCAAAAACCATGACTGATCGCCTGCCTATCCGATCTGCTAGGATGCCAAAAAATGCAACGAATAATATTGCTATAATTTCTTGAATAAAAGCTAAATCCCCACTGATGGTTCCTTGATTGGATTTCGGGATAGCAAGATTCTCCGTGAGTATATATCCTTGAATGAAGTTCATTCCAGCCAGTACTCCAATACAAATAAAGCAGGCGTAGAAATATGTAATGACATTGAACCGAGAGATTCCTGGTGCCAATTGTATTGGGCCGAATTTATTGTTCAAATCTTTCTCCATGCTCTAGTAGGAATCGCCTATGAATCATTTACCAGTAATGCACCCAACGAGCATTTTCCAGAAATTTTTTGTATGCGTCCTGTTTATTTTTAGGTAGGGTTTTTAGATACAGTCCAGAATCATATCGTTCCTGATATTGATCAAATACAGGTTGGTATAATTTCAAATGCAAATCTGGAATTCGATGTTTTTCTCTGAAGGCTTTGATTGGAATGGAAGCCGCTATTTTTGTCTCAAAAACCCCAGCCTTTGCTATTTCTAAGCCTCTAGGACCAAATATCGCAGAACGCCCTGGCCCTCCATAATTTGCATCGTCAAAAAAACCGGGGTTGCGTTCCCCAGTATTGATTGAGTTGTTGGCAATTAATGTATACAGACTGTTATGGTAGGAGGTGAGTCGCATATCCTCATATTCAAATCCACCGGTTGCAACTCGGCAAATAATTTCAGCCCCCTTAAAGGCCATACATCGAAATAACTCAGGTTCAAATTGAACAGCCGACATGGCGATGTTTCCAATATCAGTTTGAACAACAGGAATCACCTGATCTTGTCCATACATTTCTATAAAACGATCATAAACATCATATATGGAACTGGTGTACTGTTCTGATCCTGGAAATAGGCCACGGACATTTCTCTGTTTCCAATGTTTTGCAACAACATCACCATCAGGGCCCATCATCACCATTAAGTGTAGGATGTGTTCAGGCCAATCAGGATCCTTGGCGTATGTTCCGAAAACAATATAGCAGCCGTGTTCTTTGCATTTTTTGCCTATTTCTTCAGTTTCTGCTCCCGGGACCTCGATGGCCACTTTGTAGTGCTCTTCCTTAGACCAATTACTGAATCCGGTGATGGGGAATTCATGAAAGCATATGAGATCACTTCTACCACCAAAGCCTTGAGTAATATCGATGCATTCCAGCAAGTAGTCCAAGTTTTTTCTTATGCCTTTAGGAGGATTTTTTCCATCTACACCCTGGACTCTGGTTTGGGCAATGGCGATCGAGATCATGTCTTTTTTTAAAGGAGCAGTGGAGTAGGTTCCATCTGCACGGACCATAGCATCTTTCTCTTTGTTTTCTGAGGGCATAAAGCTGCTCCTAGGACACATTAAATTATTTGAGACTATAGCATATATATCAGAGTTTGTAGTTGGGCCTAATTATTCACATTCATTGAATCTTGCAGTCAAAAAGAGAAGTGAGAATGACATAATTCAGCCCGGTACAGGTAAGCAAAAACGCATAAAATAATCTTATTGTTATAATGTGGAGTGTGGGAAAACCGATTACAACTGGTCAAGAGTATATTGAAAGTTTGCGAAATCGTGAGCTTTCTGTATATCTCTTTGGCGAGCAGATCGATGATCCAGTTGAACACCCCATCATTAGACCTTCTATTAATGCGTTAGCAGCAACCTACGATCTTGCACAAACAAACCCAGATTTAGCTGCTTCTGTTTCGCCTTATACCGGCGAAAAGATTAATCGATTTCTACATATTGCTGAGAATGCAGACGATCTTATTTTGCAGAACAAAATGCAGAGAAAATTAGGTCAACTAACAGGTACTTGCTTTCAAAGATGTGTTGGAATGGATGCTATTAATAGTCTGCATTCAGTGACCTATGACATGGACCAAAAATATCAATCAGATTATCACCAGAAATTTTTATCCTTTCTTACCATGGTGCAACATGGTGGGTTTGTTATCAGTGGAGCAATGACTGATGTCAAAGGGAATCGCAATTTATTGCCACATCAGCAATCTGATCCTGATCTTTACGTCCGAGTTGTGGATCGCAATGAAGATGGAGTTTTTATCCGTGGAGCAAAAGCCCATCAAACGGGGTGCATCAACTCGCATTGGTTGATTGTAATGCCAACATTAAGATTAACGGAAAAAGATAAAACATACGCTATTGTTGGAGCCATACCGGTTGATGCCAAAGGGATTACTTATATATATGGCAGACAATCGAGTGAAACCAGGCATATGGAAGAATCAACGATTGATACAGGCAATCAAAAATTTTCGGGACAAGAGGCATTGGTTATTTTTGAAAATGTTTTTATTCCGAACAAGTTTGTTTTTCTAGATGGTGAATATGAATTTGCTGCACCTTTGGTGGAACGATTCACTTGTTATCATCGAAGAAGTTATGTCTGCAAGTCAGGGGTAGGGGATGTTTTAATTGGTGCCGCAGCTACTATTGCTGAATACAATGGTGTCGACAAGGCATCACACGTCAAAGACAAGCTGACGGAAATGACACATTTGAATGAAACAATTTATGGGGTTGGCATATCTTCCAGCCAGGAGTCAGAAGCCATGCCATCCGGTGTTTATATGCCTAATGATATGTTGGCCAATGTTTGTAAACATCATGTAACAAAATTGACTTATGAAATCGGAAGACTGGCACAAGATCTAGCAGGGGGTTTGGTTGCAACGATGCCATCTGAGAAGGATTTAAAACATCCTGAATTGGGTAAAATTATTCAGAAATATCTCAAGACTAAACCGGATCTTGACCCTGAAGATCGTGTGCGCATACTCCGTCTCATTGAAAATATGACATTGGGACGCAATGCTGTAGGATATTTAACAGAGTCTCTTCACGGTGCTGGCTCTCCACAAGCACAGAGGGTTCGAATTGCACAACAAATGCAATTAGACTTTAAAAAAGAATTGGCACGTGCCCTAGCCGGAATTGTTCCAGAGCCAAAGGTGTAACTGTTGATTTAGTTCTTCAGCAGAGGAATAGGATCTAATACCCAATTTTTCTCAGTGTTTCTAGCTGGGCAAGGAACAGAATATGCGGTTTGATGTTCCTCTTCTTTCAGTTTTTTTGTATCAATCTTAAATCCTTTGCTTTTGAATCCTGCCAGTGTTTTTCGGTATTCGCCAACAACCGCATCTGATGGAACCAATATCTCTTTGGTCATGGTTGGAGGGGTAACAACGGGTTGAGTGACATTTAAAATCGTAATGTCTTCTTTGGCAATAGCAAGGTTTCTCTCTGTAACCATCGCATCCATAGACTCCTCCATAAGCCAGTTACGCATGTTGACAAAAAATATCTGAGTGTGAAACTCATCAATTGGTTTTTCGAAAAAATATTGATGAAACCAACCAGTTTCTTTTTTGGTATGAATTTGTGTAATCAAAGCATTAGGACCATGGTATCCGCCTAAAACTTCGAGTTCACCAGACTCATCTCTTGCAGTCTCACCATAGGTTTTCTTATCCAGAGGAGGAGCATCAAAGACTTGAGAAAAATTTGCTCCCCATTGAGTTTGAGATATTTTAGTAGGGTTGACTTTGTAATCGTTTTTTACACCTGAGAATCCATGGGTTGGATGGACAAATTCATTGTGTGCCGGATCCAATCCATTTTCAATGGAGCGTTCATAATTATAATCAATATCGATGGTAATAGTCTCATTAGCACGCCATCCCTCAGCTTCATATTCCTCAATTTCATAGAGTCCTGGTCTTTCTTCCTCGGAAAGATCACCCAGAAAGGCAAAAATGATGTCATATTTTTCAATCACTGGATAACTATCAACCTTCGCTCTTGCTGGAGGTTTTTCGTTGTAACCAATAGATGGCACGGTAATACATTTTCCATCGCCATCAAATTGCCAACCATGGTATGGACAGGCGACTGCGTTATTTAAGCATTTTCCATCACCTAGAGAACCTCCACGATGAACACAGACGTTACTAAGACAGTGGGCTATGCCTTTCTGGTCCCTGAAAGCAACAAACTCAACACCAAGTATTTTTCGCTTGATCGGTTTATCTTCCAGTTCATTGGTTAAGCAAACGGGATACCAAAAATTGATATACATTTATTTTCCCCTATTAATCTGATCCAGATTGATTATATTCGTATCAGGCTAATAATTTAAGCCGGATAAGTAATTATTTGTAACAAGCATAGTGAGTTGTGACTATGATTTCAAAAGTGGAACAGAATCTATGACCCAACCCTTGGCTTTTTTTCTAGCTGGACTGGGAATGGCGTAAGCATGTGATAATTTATTTTCTCTAACGGTTTCAGTATCGATTCTCCATCCTTTCTCTTCCCATTTTTTCAACAACTCTCTATAGAGTTTAATGGGTTTGTCAATGGGAACAAAAAATTCATTGTTACTTTCATTGGGCGTCAATAGTGGCTTGACCCCTAACAGAACATCTCGGTCTTGAAAAGCAACCACTTGATTGCGTTCAATCACTCGATCATCATCTTTGGGATCAGTTAGAAAATTTCTGGTGGTAATGAGATAGAAATTAGTTTGGGTCTCATCGATTGGTGTTTCGAACGCATATTGATGAATAAAAACCTCAGGTGTTGGATGAATGTAAGTCCAAAGCGTTGATATGCCATGATGACCCGTTCCGGCTTCAATGAGTGCATTCTCTTTGCGGCCCGAAGCTTTCTGCATTTTTTTCTCTTTCAAAGGAGGGGCAAACATTTTACTGAATAATCCAGTTCCCCACTCGGTCGATGTGATATCAATCTCAGGAGCTTTATAGTCCTCATTTTCACCTGAAAAACCATGGCTAGGATGGACAAACTCGTTGTGTGCAGCATCGATACCATTCTCAATGGATCGTTTATAATCAATATCAAATTGCAGAGATTGCCACGTTGTTCTCCATCCCTCCATTTCATATTCTTTGACCTCAAGAATGGGACACCTTTCTTCTTCTGGAAGGTCGCCGAGAAAACAGAAGATTAGACCATAAATTTCTTTGGTCGGGTAGGAATCAATTTTAGCTCTTTTTGGTATTTTTGCATTTTTTCCCAATGAAGGGATTCGATGGCATATTCCTTCACCATCAAATTGCCAGCCATGATAAGGGCACTCCACGCAGTCGCCTTTTATTTTGCCACCAGCTAAGGATCCTCCCCGATGAATACATACATCGCTCAAACATCTTGGTTTACCAGATTGATCCCTAAACAAGACAAAGTTCTGCCCAAGCATTTTCTTTCGAATGGGTTGGTCAGTGAGATTGCCACTGGTTTCAGCTGGATACCAGAAATTGATAAACATAATGAAGTCCCCTATTCAAATTTTAGCAATCTAACCTATCTAAGAAATTACAATTCAACAATGATATAGATCAATTAACAAGGATTACCAAAATAATCGGTTTTCACTAAATTAATTATTTTCTTTGTTCTGATTGAGCAGTTTCTGTTTGAATCCTGTAGGTGTAAAGACCGCAATTAGGGTGATCATAATCACAGTTCCTAAAACAACTAGAATCTCAGTTAAGTATTCCTGGGGGTATACCCAGAATTCTACCAATAATCCCCATTTGCCAATCACTTCATAGGAACTGTATGCGATGATTGCGGTCGGAATGGCGTACCTGATAGCGGTAGTGACTTTCCAAAATTTAAATAATCTCCACAATAGATAAACAGCCCAAGTGGTATTTAGAACAAAGAAGGCGTAGGTAATGGGATGATAAGCACCAATAAATGCATCTTCATAAAGCAGCAAAAGAATTATGTAGAAAAACCAAATTACGTATATCGTTTCGAGTGCGGTTATGGCTGCAAAGTTTCTTGGATAGCCGGGAGTTGGTTTTCCTGTTGATAGTTTAAAATTTCGCTGAATCCATTTGAAGAAATTGCATTTTGTTTCTCGATTCAATAAAAAGTAGAGCAAGGTTGTTAATAGAACCCCAATCGAGGACTGCATCAATAAGTACTCTGGAAATCTATTGAGACTGCCATCGGGAAGAATTTGTTCAACTTCAAGATATTCTGCATAGAAAACAAAGGAAAACTCAACCCAGCCTGTCCACAGAAAAAGACCTGCAAAATAGCCCAACCAAGTTGCTGGCACCTCATTTTCTTTTTTCATCCCTATAAACAGGAGAATTCCTCCCAATATTCCAAGATAGAATGCCCCTTGGTATTGGTAGTCGGCGCCAAGAGTTTTTTCGACAAGCACCATCAGAGTGTGCCCCAATCCCTGAGTTAGAAATACTATTAGAAAGGCCAATATGCCTACATAAGGCGGTTTATAAAATACTTCTTTAACGTGGCTCATCGTCCTATTCTAACACCGGTTAGGTCACATTTTAATTGGTTGTTGATACATTGGTAAATTCTTAATATACAGATTATAGGAAAGTTCGAATACAATGCATTCTATATTTTGAAATGATGATAAAATTCAGCCTATTATAATATCGAGAAATCATGACTGAGATAGATAAAGTTATGTATGTTTTTCCTGGACAAGGATCGCAGTATCCAGGGATGGGACAAGACTTGTACCATAGTTTTGAAACGGCAAAGGTAATCTTTGAACAGGCAAATGATATTTTAAACTATGATCTAGTTAAAATTGCATTTACAGATCCAGATGATCAGATTGGGCTCACTCGTTACACCCAACCGATACTCTTAACACATCAGATGGCTTGTTTCAGGGTATTTCAGGAGTTAACGAGCTCAAAGATTACACCTGTTTTAGCTGCCGGTCACAGTTTGGGAGAATACACAGCATTAATTGTTGCCGGGGTTTTATCTTTCGAAGACGGTCTGAAGTTGGTCAGCAAACGAGGTGAATTGATGGGTGAATACGGTCAGGGTTCTATGCTAGCGCTGCCCTTGATGGGGGATGAGGCTCAATTGATTGCGGAAGATCACGGCTGTCAGGTTGCAACTATGAATCTGCCGCAGCAGACCGTAGTAGGAGGCAAAGACTCTGATATTGAAAAATTGGAATCTACTTTTGCCGAACTTTATCCAAGAAAAAGAGCTGTAAAACTCGATACTGAAGGCGCTTTTCATACGAATTTAATGAAAACAGCAGCATTGGCATTTAAAGAAACCTTGGAGAGAGCTAGTTTTGCTCCAACTACTATGGGCGTAGTCTCCAACTTCACTGCTGAACTACACGCGGAAGATGGATCGGCTACTAAGAATCTATTGTTCCAACAATTGTTTAAGCCGGTAAACTGGGTGGGTTGTTTAAAGACTTCCGTCTCATTTGGTATCCAAACGATCATAGAGTTTGGAGGAGGCATTGGTAAGGAGCTTGAACCAGAGAACAAAAGACCCAATCTTGAGTCGATTATTAAGAAGAATTTTAGAGCTCTTGAATACCCTATCGACTACTATCCGGCAATTAATTTAAAGACCGTTGAAGAGTCGGCACGATCTTTTTAGCAGGTGACGCAGAAAATAAAACAAAATTCTTTTCTATCTCTTTTGGAGTTATTGTTTTTTGTTTTTCTTGGTTTTAATCCTATACATGCAGAAATAGTGATTGATGGAGAACTCAGCGAGGCTGAGTGGAATCAAGCACAAGTAATCGAAGATTTTGTTGTGACTAGACCTTTTAGTCTAGAAGCTCCCACATACAAAACAAAGGTTTTGATCTATTCAGACCTGGAAGGCATTTACGTTGGCTTTGTTAATCAGCAACCCATGGAGACCAGGGATCGGAGAAGACACAATCGCGACATGCTCAAACAAGACTACGACCGGAATATCGTCGTCATCGATTTTGATAACAAAGGCAACAGTGCCTATATGTTGGGCGTATCCTTAAGCGAATCGTTAATAGATTTCACTATCACTAATGAAAGTGAAACTGATGGGGATTGGGATGGGGAATGGTTTGCTAAAACATCAGAATCAGAAGAAAACTGGTACTCGGAGTTCTTCATTCCTTGGACCATGGTATCGATGAATCAGCAAAAAGGTCCAAATCGAAAAATCGGTATTTCAACCAGTAGGCTGATTCAACATGAGGCAAAATACGTTGCTTTTCCGCAGGCATCACCTCTGAGGAAAAAATTTCTCTCCTTGTTGCACACCATTGAAGTTGTTCAGTCCAACCCGAGACGACTTGATTTTTACCCCTATCTTGTAAGTAAGGGCAATTTTGTGGATGACGATATGTCCTATCAGGCGGGTTCTGAAATATTTTTTGCCAATGGTAGCGGTGGTGAACTTAGCGTGACTCTCAACCCTGACTTCGGTCAGGTTGAAAGCGACAACATAGTCATTAACTATTCTGCACGAGAGACATTTTATTCTGATAAAAGGCCATTTTTTACTCAAAGCCAGTCCCTGTTTGAAATTTCCAATGAATGGTATCCTGGTTTTGAACTATATTCGATCATTCACACCAGAAGAATAGGTGCTCGTCCAGATTATGATTGCTCAAAGTATGGTTCTGACTCAGGTGGCAGTGATGAGGACGAGTTGCAATGTTTAAGCAGCCAAGAAATGAACAACGATATTGATGTGGCGCTCAAATATACTCAATTAGGCGATAAAACAGATTTCGGCTTCTTCGGTGCTTTTGAGCATGATGAGGATTTTAGTGAGGGTAAGGACTTTTTCGCAGTTAGAACCTCACACAGAGCTGGAAACCACAAAATCGGCCACATGTTGACCCATGTTGATCGAAGTGCTATTGACCGGGATGCCACTGTCAATGCATTTGATTATCAATTTACCCCAAACGACATCATAAAATTTGACAGTGTTCTTATGTTCTCTGATTCAAATCAGGAAAAGAGTGGATTTGGCTCAAGAAACGCTGTTGTTTTTGAGCACAACAAAAAATGGCGAAGCGGTGCCGAGTTCTATTATTACAATGACAAACTCAATATTGACGACATGGGATATTTGTATCGAAACAATTTGTTCTCTGGAGGGGCAAATGTGAGCTATACCAGAACCGATTTCACCAAAGATTCGCCGGTTCTGAGTCGAAGCTATAGTTGGGATTTTTGGAGTGAAAACAATGCAGATGGAGAAACCATTGACAATTCTATTGTATTGTTTTTCATGCAGCAATTCAAAGACACATCAAGCATCCATTTAAACATATTTACTAATAGTGAGGGAATAGACGATGATGTAACGCGTGGCAGTTTATCCGCACCATTTCTAGAAAGTGGCAAAGGACTGGCTACTGACTTTAACTACAACACGAGAATTATTGGAAAATGGCAAGCAGATTTAAATGTGTATGCACAAAAAAAGGACCGCCTTTCTTTTACTGAGCGTACCAGACGTGTATCGACAGGACTACGTTATTTTCCTTCCGACAATTTAAGATTCTATTTGCAACTATCCCATACTAAAGTTAATAACTGGTTTATCTGGAGGAGCGACAACCACTATGCTACTTATCAATCAAGGAATACCACGATTAAGCTGAATTCCAGGTGGTACCCTGATGATCGTCAGGAGTTTCAGGTTAAGCTTGAAATGGTGGCTTTCAGAAACCAGGATGGCAAAGGATGGACTGCTGATACCTTGGGATACCTAAATAGTTTAGGTACCTCAGAATCAAGCATCAATTCAGGAAGACTCTCTTTTCAGATTAGATACAAATATGAGATTGCTCCTCTGTCCAATATTTACCTCGTCTACACTAGGGGCGGAAATAATTATTTTGATGATGAGTCAGGGACAAGCAGGATTTATAGGGAAACATGGCGAGATCCAGAAAGCAATCGGTTGGTGCTGAAAGCTCGAATCAAATTCTAATTAATCCAGTAAAAAACCCTAAAAAAATATAAAGCTTTTGATTATCACATCAGTTATTATTCTGCGATCAATATCAACTCAATAAAGGAATCTGTCGCATCTATTTCTTCGAATTGATTTGAATCAATGTATTTTTTAATTAATATTTTGATAATTAAACTTAAGTGACTAAAAAAAATAAATGACTAGTTTCATGAGGCATATTAATTTCAATGTTGTTTTTAATTTTTCTAGATTTCTAGTCATTGTTTTCGTATTTATTGCACAATTTACCGAAACTGCTCATTCGACAATTATCATTGACGGTGAACTGACTGAACCAGAATGGACACAAGCCCAGACACTTGATGAATATTCAGTAGTTATACCGTTCAGCCTAGAGCAACCTAGATACAGTACAAAAACCTTAGTGTATTCAGATGAATTCGGTCTTTATTTTGGTTTTATCAACCAACAACCAGAAGAGTCAAGGGATCGGAGAAAAAGTAATAGAGATATGCTACATGGTGACTACGATCGCAATATCGTGGCTATTGATTTTGATAACAAAGGCAATACGGGCTATATGCTGGGCATTTCTTTAGGCGGATCCTTGTTAGATTTTGCTGTTACTAACGAAACCCAGACTGATGGTGATTGGGATGGTGAGTGGTATGCCAAAACATCAGAATCTAAAGAGAATTGGTATTCAGAATTTTTTATCCCCTGGGCGTTAGTTTCGATGAAAAAACAGGAAGGGTCTACCAGAAAAATTAGAGTTGGTTTCAGTAGAGGAGTACAACACCTGTCCCAAACTTATGGCTTACCAGAAATAAGCCCAATGAGAACAAAATTTCTTTCACTCTTTATCCCAATAGAGGTTAATCAATTCAAACAAGGTCGATTGGATTTTTATCCGTACATTGTTGCTAGTGATGATTATGAAAATGATAATTCTGCCTACCAAATTGGTACAGATATCTTTTATACCAATGGTGAAGGCAGTGAAATAACGGCAACGATCAATCCAGATTTTGGCCAGATTGAAAGTGATAGTCTAGTTGTGAATTATTCTGCCAGAGAAACATTTTATAGTGATAAAAGGCCTTTTTTTACACAAAGCCACTCCCTCTTTGACATTCATGAGAACTGGTATCCAGGGTTTGAACTCTATTCCATCGTTCACACCAGAAGAATAGGTTCTGCTCCAGACTATGACTGTTCTCAATACGGTTTAGCTAATGGAGGCAGCAATGAAGAGGAATTGGAATGTGAATTGAGTGAGGAGCCGATCAACGATATTGATGCCGCTATCAAATACACGCGATTAGGTGAACAAACCGACATTGGTTTTTTTGGGGCTTTTGAACACGATGAAGATTTTAGCGAAGGGAAAGATTTTTATGCTTTTAGAACTCTCCATAAGTCTGGATACCACACCATAGGACACATGATTACACACGCTAAAAGTGGAGCTATTAATCGCGATGCAACAGTGAACGTAATGGATTATAAATACAAACCCTCGGATGTGATTACTTTACAAAACTTCGTGTTTCATTCTGATTCCAATCAGGAAGAGGGAGGCTTAGGTGTAAGGAGTGTGGTCACTTTTGAACACAATAAAAATTGGCGCAATGGATTTGAAATTTACTATTTTGATGAACACTTAGATTTTAACGACATGGGTTATATGTGGCGCAACGACCTTCTTGCAGGTGGTGGTTTTGTCAGATATGAGAATACAGATTTTGGTGAAAATTCCAGGGTCTTGAGTAGAACTTATAATCTCGATTTTTTTGATAAAAACAATTCAGACAATGATAATTTAAAAGAATTTATCTCATTGTTTTATAGTCAAAGGAATAAGAATCGGTCCAGCTTCAATTGTAATTTATTTTATAGCCCTCATGGCAATGACGATGAAGTCACTCGAGGAATGGGTATGGCACCATTCATTCAATTACGAAAAGAACTTGATTTCGATTGTGGGTATAGAAGTGGCATGAGAGGGAAATGGCAATGGAATTTGACTCTATCATCAGGCACTGGAGATTATTTTGTATTTAGTGCGGATAGGAAATCCATTAGAACTGGAGTTGGTTATTTTCCACAAGATAATTTGAAATTTAATTTTCATTTGCACCAGACCAAAACTGATAATTGGTTTATTTGGACAGATGTAAATCAATATGCAAGTTATGAATCAAAAAATACAAGAATCTCTACTGACATGAAATGGTATCCAAGTGAACGTCAAGAATTTCAAATAAAGTTACAAGCTGTTGCTTTCAGAAATCAACAAGGACAAAGCTGGGTAGCAGATGAAGCTGGTTATCTCAATAGCACGGGAGCAGCTGTAGAGAGTATTAATTTGGGAAAAATTGCTTTTCAAATTCGTTACAAGTACGAGATTGCTCCACTGTCAAACCTTTATCTCGTCTACACTAGAGGGGGTGATTACTATTTTGATGATGAAGCAGGCACCAGTAAGATCTATCGTAAGACGTGGGACAATCCCGAGAACAACAAACTGGTTCTAAAATTACGTATCAAGTTCTAATCTATTGTTTACTGGTTGCAACTAATTAGCTTGTTCAAGTTCGATCAATGATCCCATAAAGTTTTTTGGATGCAAGAACAGTACAAGTTTGTTATTGGCTCCAAGATAGGGCTCACCCGTACCTAAAACTGTCATTCCTTGACTGGTCAATTGATCTTTGGCAGCGAAGATGTCTTCAACCTCATAACACAGATGATGAATGCCACCTTTAGTATTTCTCTTTAAAAAACTATCAATTGGTGATTGATCTCCCAATGGTTGTATCAATTCTATTTTAGTATTTTCCAAATGAACAAAAACAGCAGTTACGCCGTGTTCAGGGAGTTCATGGGGTTTTGAAACTTTTGCTCCCAATACATCTCTATAGATTGATGTGGCCTCTTCTAGATCTGGTACCGCAACAGCAATGTGATTGAGTTTTCCTATCATTTGTTTTTACTCAGCTTACTTAAAAAATTGGCAATGATATTTTTTGCTTCTGTCTTTACCGACCGATTTTCTTCAGAGAGTTTTTCTTGCATAGTCTTTAATTTATTCTGGATCTCTTCATCTTCATCAAGCGCGTCAAGTAATCCTTGTCTGGTTTCTTTTATCAGCCATTTTTCTTTTTGCTGGTTTCGATTGCTTTCCAGTTGGTGACTGATTAATAACAGTTCTCGTAAATTCTGGATGGACTGCCAGCATTTTTCAAGTCCTCTTTTTTTAAGAGCAGAACAAGCAATAATAGGCACTGACCAATCTTTAATTCTTGGTTTCATCAGTTTTAAGGCATTTTTATAGTCCAGAACTGTGCTCCTTGATAAAGATTCCAGATCACCATCAGATTTATTGACTACAATGATGTCAGATAATTCAATGATGCCTCTTTTAATCCCTTGCAATTCATCTCCACCACCCGGGTTCAGGAGTACAATGAAAATATCAGTCATTTCAAACACTTCTGTCTCAGATTGTCCGACTCCAACGGTCTCCACCAGAGTGACATTAAATCTGGCTGCCTCAACAATGGCAATAGACTCTCTTGTGGAGCGATTCACACCGCCTAAATTGTTGCCCGAAGGCGAAGGTCTAATGAA
>MPLW02070668.1_pt1 | contig 20107 bp, 20 predicted proteins | sample 1617351 | NCBI WGS metagenome assembly MPLW02 (sample SAMN05944803, study PRJNA350692) | marine metagenome | biome: marine; feature: ODZ; material: water; isolation source: 110 m water sample filtered on 0.2 um supor filter | place: Pacific Ocean | collected 2012-04-08 | depth 110m m
GGTTTCTCTTCCTTGGCCTCTGCCGCTTCCACCTTAGGCTTTTCTTCAGCAGGTTTCTCTTCCTTGGCCTCTGCCGCTTCCACCTTAGGCTTTTCTTCAGCAGGTTTCTCTTCCTTGGCTTTTTTCTTTGGCAAATGTTTTTTTGTTTTTTCTGTGATAACAGGCTTATCTATAAGATTGATATTACTTAAAAATATTTTTACTCGATCACTTGGTTGCGCCCCTTTTGCAATCCAGTCTTTGGCTTTATCTGCATCAAGTTTTACTCGCTCAGGATTATCCTTAGCTAACATAGGGTTATAGGTACCAAGCTGATCAATAAACTTACCATCGCGTGACCGTCTTGAATCTGCAACAACTATTCTATAAAAAGGGCGCTTTTTAGCGCCGCCTCTTGATAGTCTAATTCTAACTGGCATATACTTTCCTTTCTTAATTATTAAAATTTGGTGGCAAGTTTCCTTGTAGTTTTTGTAATAGATCGCTAGGCATGCCTCCTTTGCCCGTTGATTTCATTTTTTTCATCATTTTTTGTGATTGAAAAAATTGCTTTAACAATTTGTTTACATCTTGAACTCTTGTACCAGATCCTTTTGAAATTCTAATTTTTCTTGATGCTTTGACCATATCAGGATCTGCTCGCTCTTTTTTTGTCATTGAATTAATTATCGCAATTTGATGGTTGATAACATCATCAGAAATTTTATTTTCTGCCATAAGTTTTTGAGCTTTTGAGATTCCTGGCAGCATCGACATAATGCCTGATATGCCTCCCATTTTCCCCATTTGTTTTAATTGACCGGCAAAATCTTCAAGATCAAATTTCCCTTTTGACATTTTTTTTGCCAAATCTTCCATTTCTTTTTTATCAATATTTTCAGATGCCTTCTCAACCAATGAGACAATATCGCCCATACCTAAAATTCTATTAGCAATTCTTTCTGGATGAAAGGATTCAAGTTGATCAATTTTTTCTCCAGTTCCAATAAATTTTATAGGTGCTCCAGTAATTGATTTAATTGACAAAGCGGCGCCTCCCCTTCCATCACCATCAACACGTGTTAAAATGGATGAAGTAATTGAAACAGTTTCATTAAATCTTTTTGCAATATTTGCGGCGTCTTGTCCGGTAAGAGAATCAGCTACCAATATTGTTTCTTGGGGTTTAAGTTTTTGTGAAATGGTTTTTAGTTCTTCCATCATCTTATCATCAACAACTTGACGACCCGCGGTATCAAAAAGTAAAATATCAAATAAGTTTTTTTCAGCATATTTAATTGACTCTAACGTTATTGCTTCTACGGATTGAGAATTTTGATGATCAAAAAATTCAACATTAATTTGTTTACCTAAAACTTGCAGTTGCTCCTGAGCTGCTGGTCGATAAATGTCAGATGAAACTAATAAGATTTTTTTCTTTGAATTTTTTTTTATAAAATTAGCTACTTTGGCAATAGTGGTTGTTTTGCCAGATCCTTGTAAACCGCAAAATAATATTTTTGTTATTCCAGTTTTCGCAATGTTCAAGGGCTCATTATTTAATCCCAATATCTTAATCAACTCCTCTTGAACAAGTTTGATGATCATTTGATCGGGTTTGATGGACTTTAAAACTTCTTTTCCAACAATATTCGATTTAACGTTATCGATAAAATCTTTAACTACACTTAGTGCTACGTCCGCTTCTAATAAAGCAATTCGTATTTCTCTTAAGGTAATATCAAGGTCATCTTCTGAAATTGTCGCTCTACCAGCTATAGATTTAACAATCTTTTCTAACTTTTCATTTAACGTTCCAAACATATGCCTCCAATACTTCGCTGCACCAGGGCACGATACTCGTGGGCTGGTGGACCTATCTTTGCTTTGATAAGTTTATAAAATCACAATTAAGGAATTTCAAACGAGCCATATTAAAATAGGAGGACAAAGTCAAGGACAGAGCACAAATAGAGTTTTTAGTGGAAATCTATATAATAATAGCCATATAAGAAAAATATGCAAAATATAGATTTTATTAAGATGCATGGATTGGGCAATGATTTTGTTATTATTGACAGGCGTATTAATAATGTTGAAATCTCAAAAGAATTCATCAACAAATTAAGCGATAGAAAAAGCGGTGCTGGATGTGATCAATTGATTACAATTAATCACAGTCCCTCCGATGACTATGACGCTTACATTAAAATATATAATCCCGAAGGTGATAGTGCTGAAGCTTGTGGAAACGGCACTAGGTGTGTTGCTAAATTATTATTTGAAGAAAAAAATAATTCTGAATTAAAAATTAAATCAGATGCTGGAACACTAACTGCAAAAAAGAATGATGATAAAAATATCAGCGTTAATTTGGGGAGGCTTTCACATTATTGGCAAGATATTCCATTAATAAAAAAAGTAGATACTTTGAATATGCCAATTAATATAGATGGTTTTTCTTCTGGTGTTGCAGTTAACATTGGTAACCCGCACATTGTGTTTTTTGGAAATAATATACATAAAATAGACTTATCATCTATAGGTCCAAGTATAGAAAATAATGAATTATTTCCAAAGAAAACAAATGTTGAAATAATTGAGATATTAAATGAAAGCAAGATTAGAATGCGCGTTTGGGAAAGAGGTGCTGGCATCACTCAAGCTTGTGGCAGTGGTGCTTGCGCTGCTGTTTATGCTGGAAAATTGAAAGAATTATTAAAGGACAAAGTGGAGGTAGAATTCGAAAAAGGATCTTTATTAATTAATATTGAAAATAACAATGCAATAATGACAGGGCCGGCTGAGATTAGTTTCTGTGGAAAAATGGAAATATAATCGAATTAATGCAAAAAGAAAAACTTAATATTATCAATCTTGGTTGCCGTTTAAATATATGCGAAGGGGAAGTAATAAAATCACTAGCATCAAAAAATGAATTAGATAATTTTACTATTATTAATTCATGCGCTGTAACTCAAAAGGCAGAAAAAAAAGTAAATTACGAAATTAGAAAAGCAAAAAAAAAATTCCCAAATAAAAAAATTGTACTTACTGGATGTGCTGCACAAATTAGCCCGCAAAAATATTCTGCGATGGAAGAGATTGATTATGTTATTGGCAATAATGAAAAATTAAACTCTAAAACATGGTCGAGTATTAAAAAATCTAAATCTGTTCAAGTTAGAGATATTTTTAAAAATAATGATATCTCCCATCATTTGATTGAAGGGTTTGAAGGAAAAACTAGAGCCTTTATTGAAATTCAACAAGGCTGCGATCATCGTTGTACCTTTTGCATTATTCCATTTGGACGTGGAAACAATCGCAGCATTCCTGTGGATGTTATAATTAATAGAATTAAATTACTTGTCCAAAATGGTTATAAAGAAGTAGTTTTAACAGGAGTAGACATTACAGATTATGGCAAAGATCTGCCAAGAGGTCCTAATATATTTCAATTAGTTAAGAGAATTTTAAGTCTTGTTCCTGAACTTAAACAATTGCGTTTTTCTTCAATTGATTGTGCAGAAATATCTTCTGATTTTTGGCCGTTATTAGAAAATCATAGAGTGATGCCTCATTTTCACTTAAGTCTTCAAGCTGGAAATGATTTAATATTAAAAAGAATGAAACGCAGACATACTAGAAAACAAGCTATTGATTTTTGTCATAAAGTCAAAAAAATAAGAAGTGATGTTGTCTTTGGGGCCGACATAATTGCTGGCTTTCCTACAGAAACAGATGTGATGTTTAAAGAATCAATTAAATTAATTGATGAATGTAATTTGACACACTTACATATTTTTCCTTTCTCTCCAAGACAATCTACCCCGGCAGCTTCTATGCCTCAGATTTCAAAAGAAGTTATAAAAAATCGGGCAAAAATATTAAGAGATTGTGGTAATAAAAATTTAGTAAAATATTTAAATCAACAAATTGGAAGAAAAGCTACTGTACTTGTTGAAGAAATTGATCCGACCGGATCTTATGGCAAATCTCAACATTTTACAAAAATACATATCGACAAAGAGCTGCCCAAAGGATTAATTGTAAATTGCAAAATTTATAAAATGAATGAAAACATATTGAAGGCAAAGTTAATCTAAAACGACAATGAATATTGTTAATAAATTCCGTTCTGGCTTAATAAAAACATCAAACTTTCTTACTTCTAATATTATCCACTCAATTACATCTAAAAAAATTAATCCTGAAATAATTCAAGATATTGAAACGACTCTTATTTCAGCTGATTTAGGTTTGGAGGTTACTGATCACTTAATTAGTAAAATCAAAGCTACTAAAATTAATGATCATGTAGATTCAACATTTATTCTTAAACTATTATCCAATGAAATTTCTCAGATTTTATTAGAAAGAGAAGAAAATATAATTAAAACCGATGATATCTTACCCATCATATTTTTATTTATTGGCGTTAATGGAAGCGGCAAAACAACAACTATAGGTAAATTAATTAAAAAAATTAGAAACAATAAAAAAATTCTTGTAGCTGCTTGTGACACATTTAGAGCCGCAGCAATTGATCAATTAAAGAAATGGTCAAAGAGTCAGGGGGCGGATTTTTTTCAAGGGTCAATCAATCAGGACCCTGCCAGCGTTGCCTACAGTGCATGCGAAATGACAAAAAATGAAAAATATGATTATTTAATTATCGACACAGCAGGAAGATTATCTAACAATACAAATTTGTTGAATCAGTTAATAAAAATTAAGTCAGTAACAAATAAATCTGCTATTAATTTAACAATCAAAACTATACTAGTTTTAGATGGCACTAATGGTTCAAATATGATTAGCCAAGTAGAAACATTCGGTAAATCTTTAGATGTCACTGGATTAATTATCACTAAATTAGATGGTACAGCTAAAGGAGGGGCGCTGATTTCAATTGCAAAAAAATATCAAATCCCTATACATTTCGTTGGTCTTGGTGAAAAAGAAGATGATTTGCTTGAATTTAAAGCAAATGAATTTTCTCAATCACTCTTGAATATAGAGAATTAATAAATGAAAAGTATTTTTAAACTATTAATTGACATAGGCCCTTTGGCTGTATTTTTTATTTTTTATACACGTAGTGATCTAAAAACAGCAATTTTACCATTCATGATTGCCACGACTATTGCAGTTCTTTTTTCTTATATCATAGAGAAGAAAATACCTATTATGCCAACAGTAGGAGCGGTAATTATATTAATCTTTGGCGGTTTAACAATTTATTTTGACAATGAAACTTTTTTTAAAATGAAACCAACAATTATCAATCTTTTATTTGCAGGAATTTTATATGGAGGTATTATTCTCAACAAATCACTTCTGCGCTATCTTTTAGGAGCTGCACTTAAACTTCAAGATGAAGGATGGGATATATTAACAAAAAGATGGATAGGTTTTTTTATTGCTCTTGCCATTCTAAATGAAATTGTATGGCGAACACAAACAACTGATATTTGGGTTAATTTTAAAGTATTTGGAATTTTGCCCATAACCTTTATTTTCACTCTTACGCAGTTTTCAACAATAAAAAAATATCAAGTTGAAGATTAGGATATTTTATTTTCTTTAAGCGCTTTTACCCCAGGAGATTCATTTCCTTCTAGCCACTCTAAAAATGCTCCTCCAGCTTTAGATATATATAAAAACCCTTCTTCTGATTTTGCCATTTTAATGGCTGAAATTGTGTCGCCGCCACCTGCAAGTGTAATAATGTTACGCAATTTCGCATTTTCTTTTATTGTATTAGCAATTTCAATAGTGGAATAATTAAAAGGTTTGTACTCAAAGGCCCCCAGAGGACCATTCCATAAAATCATATTTGAACTAAATATAGTTTTTGTAATTATCTGTATTGTTTTGTTTCCAATATCAAGTATCATCTGATCTGATAAAATATCATCAATATCTGAATGCCTAATATTAACTGAATCATTTAGGTCATTAGAACAAACAACATCAATGGGAAGAATGATATTGCAATTATAATTTATTGCTTTTTTCAATATCTTATTCACAGTCTTTATAAATTCTTTTTCAACTAACGATTTTCCAATATTAAAACCTTTTGCAAAGAGAAAAGTATTGGCCATTGCCCCGCCAATAACGATGTTATCAAAATACTCTGTTAGGTTGTAAATTAACTCTGTCTTTGTTGATATTTTTGAACCACCAAGAATTGCTGTATTAGGTTTTTGAGGATTTTTGAAAAAAATTTCAAGATTATTAATTTCATCCAATAAACTATCACCTGCCACTGACGGCAGATAGTAGGTTATACCAACTATGGACGCATGTTGTCTGTGTGAAACTGAAAAGGCGTCGTTAACATAAACATCAAAATTTTTTGCAAGACCCTTTGCAAAATTCATATCATTTTTTTCTTCGCCTTCATAAAATCTAATATTTTCTAAAAGACAAACCTCGCCAAAACTCATATTTTGTATTTTTTCTTTAATATATTGATCATTAAGTGCTTTAATGAAATGAATTTTTTCTATTTCAAATTCTTTGGCAAGCACTGAACACATAAATTCAAGTGAAAATTTTTTATTGTATTTTCCCTTTGGTCTACCAAAATGAGATAATAAAAAAATTTTGTTTTTTCCTTTAATCAACTTATGAATAGAGGATTTGATGGAGGTTATTCTTGATTTTTCTGTGATAAAACCGTTTACAACTGGAACATTAAGATCAGCCCTTAAAAGAACATTTTTTTCCTTGATGTGGTAATTATTAACAGTTTTCATCAAATTTGCTGTCTTTTATACCAATAAAAAATAATATTTAGTGTTTTTTAAGAAAAAATAAGAATTTTTTATTTAAATTTTCCCATATTTAGTATATTAAACTTTTCCCAAGGTACTATATATTGATAAGTGATGAGGAGAGCAAATGCCTTGGAATGACGTAAATGTTTCTCGATTAAGAGATCTCTGGGATCAAGGACTTCCAACAGCTCAAATAGGAAAATTAATAGGTTTTACAAAGAATGCTGTAGTTGGTAAAGCTCATAGAATTGGCCTTGAAAGAAGACCTTCCCCTATAAGAAGAACTGCTGTTAAGCCCGACAGAAAAAAAGCACGTTCACCTGTAATACCAAAATTAAATTTTGAGGATACGTCTGTTGAACAAAAAAAGACAGGAACGTTTACAACAATATTTCATCCGACTGTAAAAAATTTATTTTCTAATAATACAAAAAGGGGTTGTGAATGGCCAGAAGGACACCCTGATGAACCTGAGTTTCATTTCTGTAACAAAGAAAGGTTTGAGGATAAGCCTTATTGTTTAAATCACTGCGCGGTAGCTTATGTTATTCCTGAAAAAGAAGATGAAAAAGCGACTTCGAATACAATAACCTAAATTTTCACTTAGGGAGTTGTAATAACAATTAATTTTTCTATTATTTATTTTTCTTGGTTTCTTTAGCGTGCCAGAGTTGTTAGTTAAAATTCTTTTCACAATCGGATAATTTTTCAATTTATCTCTAATACTTCCTATTTTATAAACAATATATTCTGTTATAGTTATTTTTTATGAAGACTTGGAAAAATTTTATAGAGCAAAAAAAACTCTATTTAAACAAACAAAAAATTGTTGATATCGATTCAAATATTTTATCTTTTGGTAGTTGCTTCGCAGTAGAAATTAGAAAAAGATTACGAGCTAAAAATCTAAATGTGCTTCCTAACTATTTTTCTATGAAAATTGATAAGGCAAAATTTAGAATTGGCAACTTGCCAAACAGAGATAATATAAATCATTATAATACATACACTATTCTCTATGAATTTATGAAATTTAGTAATAATTTTCATCAAGATGTTAATGATTTTTATGGAAGTTGAAGATAAATGGTTTGGTAAAAAAAAGGCTTTTCAGGATCCTTATAGAAGAGCCGTTTATGCGAATTCAAAAGAATTAATTCTAAATATTACAAATAAGTTGGATGATCAGATCAAAAAATCAATAGATATATCTAATATAATAATTATTACACTAGGATTGACAGAAGTTTGGATAAAAGAAAACAACAATAAAATAAGTTGTATGAATCCTGGGTATGCTGGTGGTGGTGGCTTCAACGAAACAAGTTTCTATTCATCAACTTATGATGATAATATTAATAACTTAAGAAAAATAATGGATATTATTAATAAAAAAAAATTAGCTCAAAAGTTATTTTTACAGTTTCTCCAGTCCCGCTAGGAGCAACATTTAGAAATCAAGACGTTGTAATCTCAAATGAAGAAAGTAAATCAATCCTTAGAGTTGCTGCGGCACAGATTGAGAATGAGTATGAAAATGCTCTATACTTCCCAACCTATGAATTTTGTAAATATTCACAAAATGTTTTTCTTGAGGATGGTAGGCATATAAAACCGGAAATAGTTGACAAAATAGTGCAACTTTTTGAATATAACTATTTTTAGTTTAATCAATCAACTTTTTGGCGTGCCTGGCGAGATTCGAACTCACGACCCCCAGATTAGGAATCTGGTGCTCTATCCTGCTGAGCTACAGGCACCCTGACAATTTCAACATTTTTTTCATCCGGCTGAATTTTAAAAAGTTCATATTACCACTAAACTTAAAATTAATTACACAATAAATAAATTTTAAGGGTTGCTTATAATTAAATAGTTTTTTTAAAATATCATTAATTGAAGAAAAGCAATATTTGGTTTAGTTAATAAACTTCAATGAACATAAACCCTAGAAAATTTTGCGTAGCTCCTATGATGGGATTCACAACTCCTTATGCAAGAAAATTGTATCGGATCTTATCAAAAAGAGCATTTCTTTTTACTGAAATGGTACCATCAAAAACAATGCTTTATTCAAAAACTAGAAATCTCATAATTGAAAATAACAGTGAAAATTCTGTGGCTCTTCAAGTTGGTGGTGCAGAACCGAATGAATTAGCAGAGTGTGCGAAAATTGCAAAAAATTACAATTACAATGAAATAAATTTAAATGTTGGATGTCCAAGTAAAGCGGTTCAAAAAGGAGGTTTTGGAGCATACTTGATGAATGAAAAAGTGTTGGTAAGAAATTGCCTTGAAGCAATGGTTGAGTCTGCAGATATAGAAGTTTCCATTAAATGCAGGATTGGTATTGGCAAAGAATTTAATTATGATTTTTTTTGTGATTTTATTGATGAGGTTATCAAAAGTGGGATAAGCTTTGTTTATGTGCATGCAAGAAATGCTATTTTAACTGGTTTGACAACAAAAAATAACAGAACAGTTCCGCCTTTAAATTATGATTTCGTCACAAGAATTAAAAAAGAATATCCTTATGTGCAATTTATTCTTAATGGAGGAATTGACAGTATTGAAAAAGCTCTTCCCTTATCAAGAATTTATGATGGTATAATGATTGGTCGATTAATTCAAAACAATCCATTTTTTTTATCAAATGTTGATCATTTGTTTTATAAAACAACTACAGAAACCAAGTTCAACGAAAAAATAATAATAGAGTATTTTCAATATATCAATGAAAGATTATATAAAGACTCTATGTTTCGTTTGCTTAGTCCGTTGCTTAATATTTTTTTTGGCCTCCCTAATAATAAAAAATTTAAAACAGAAATTCAATCAGTCATAAAAAATAGAAAAATTGATGAGATTAAGTCTTTATTTTTACAATTTTTTGATAAGAAACAAGTAAATTTTAATTTCTGAATTAACTAATAAGCTATCTGATATGAAAGGCTTAATATTTCAACTCCGGGGTTATTAGCTCCTAAATTAGCATTTGAAATATGTCCAAAGGATAATCCTATTCTGTTATTATTTTTTAATTGATAACTAATTTCTAAAGTTGTTCTAAATTCTATTGAATTGCCAAGCTTTTTTCCATCCCCGTCTTCATAATAACCTGTCCCAAAGCTTGGTGAAAAAATAAAACTTGAAGGTTCTCCTGTTAATAAGGTTCCAATATTGTCATCTAAATAAACACCTGCAATTAAAAAATATGCGGAGTCTGATGTTGTCTCAAAACCTGCAAATGGTTTTAAATTAAAAAATTCATAACTTTCTGGACCAATTTCGAATAATGTTTTATTAAATCTTCTTTCATACCTAAAGTCTGTTGCCTGATTTGTTTCGCTCCCATCAAACTTAATATCAAATAAGCCAATACTAAAAACATCATAACCTTTAGAAATTACTGGAGTACAAATTATTAAAAAAAGAAAAAAAATGAATATCCTCATAATAATATCAACTAACACACTTTAAGATTATTAAAAAAATGATCAAACAAAAAATCTATTTCTATTAAGATATAGAAAATATTTTATAGTTATTATTATTCAATTTGATTCAAATAAATCTAAAATTTCTCCTGAATCATTGAATAAGCCTGCCATTACCTTATTATCTGTTAAAGGTGCTTTAAATAAAGAGCATATCACCTTATTTTTTGTATGGTCTAAACTGTTGCTTAGTAATGGCTCATATCCTCTTACAATTTTTGTAAATGTATAATAAGGTTTATTTAGTTTAGAAAAGTTTTGATAACCCCACCAAAAACAATCGCTTTGTGCTGATAATGGTCTTGATATGTCAACCCCTCTATTAACAAACAATATTTTTTTTGTATCACTAAAAGCGGCGTGATGTAAGTTAGAAAAATATTCTTTATGACCTGGAAAAATATCGATTATTTTATTTAATTTTGCTGTCCATCGACTAATTGATAATGTGCCTTGAGTAGATATATTAATTATTTCTTCTTTATTAAATCCGTAGGAATCTGCTGTTTTATCAACTCCATGTTCAAACATCCATTGAATAATATCTTTAGGGTTCGGAGCAGTTTGTAGCTGAAGCAATTTTAAAAACATTTCTTCTTGGGCACCGCGTAAAAAAACAATGTCCTGTGTTTTTAAAAAAAATTTAGACAATAGATAATTCCGCATATTGATGACACTAGAAAGAGTTTCTGTGGAATATTTTCCAAATCCTATTATATTCCCCAAAAAAACCAATTTATCTCCATATACAAAATGTTTTAAAATATGTTCTTTTATTGAATTAAAAGAATCAAAATGTGAATGAATTGATCCCACGGCCCAAATTTTATTTGAATATTTTAGTTCTGCAAACTGAGGTTGTATACGCACAATAGTTTTATTTATTATACAAGGTGTTTTCTATTTTTTCTGTAGCTTGAAAATAATCTGTTTTTTCGATGGCCGCAACTTCTCTTGCTAGTCTTTCAAGAGCCATTTGAAACATTTGTCTTTCACTATAAGATTGTTCTGGTTGGCTATCCTTACGAAATAGATCTCTTACTACTTCAGCAATTTTTATAGGATCTCCTGAATATATCTTAGTATCATATTCTTGTGCTCTTCTGCTCCACATAATTCGCCGTATTTTTGGTTTTGATTTAAGAATATTATAAGCTTCTTCAATATTTTTTTTAGATAATATTTTCCTAAGACCTACTTCTTGTTGTTTTTCTAAGGGCACCCTAATTGTTAGTTTTGCTTGCTCCATCCTAACAACATAATATTCTGATTGAATATTTAATAATTTCATCGATTCTATTCTTATTATTTCTCCAACGCCGTGTTTAGGATAAACAACAATTTCACCAATCTTAAAATAATCATTTTTTTTATTTTTTTTACTCATTTATTCTCCTGGTTTTTTAGAAAAATATTTTTCAAATTTATTCTTTACATTTTCCCAACTTTTTGAATCAGAGGGTGGCTCTTTTTTTTCGTTAATCATTGGCCATTTTTCAGCATATATTCTATTAATCTCAACCCATTTTTCCATATTTTCTTCTGTATCTGGATGAATAGCATCAATGGGGCATTCAGGTTCACAAACACCGCAATCAATGCACTCATCAGGATGAATAACGAGCATATTTTCGCCTTCGTAAAAACAATCGACTGGACATACTTCAACACAATCCATAAGTTTACATTTAATGCATTTTTCATCTACTACATATGTCATAATGCTACTAATCTTTATGATACATTAAATTAATTTGGGCTCTTTTTTTTGCATTAGCACAACTTACATCAGAAATATAAAACAAACCGGCCAGACGTCTAATTAGATTTGATTCAAATTCATGCACTTTTCCATCTAATAAAATTATCTCCCACAAAGTTTCAATCAACAAATCTTTCTTTTTATTTGAAAATTCTTTATTTAATTTAGATGTAAAATAATGAAGTGATTTTGGTTTATCAATTTCTTTTAAAGAATTTTGTAATTCTAATTCAACTGCTAATTTATCTTCGTGAAAGTTTTCAGTTAACGTTTTTGAAATTTTATCTATCTCAATCTGATCAATCTTACCATCAACTTGTGCCGCTTCAAGCATAAGTCCACATAACAAGCTTAACTGTTTTTTAGAATTATCTTCTTGTGCTTCGTTTTCTAATTGTTTAAAAATATTTTTTAGAGAATTTAACAATTGGAATCCAAAATATAAAATTTATATAAATGTTTCATTAAAGTATTTTTTGTAAAACTGCAAAAGGTGAATTAGGATCGATTTTCTTTTCTTTTCTTATAAAATTTTTTTTATTTTTTTTCTTTATAATTTTCTTTTTGTTTTTTTTATCTATTTCAATTTTTTTCTGTGTTTTTTGTTCATAAAAAAATATTTTTTTCTCATCTCCAAGAGTAATATTATGACATCCACAAAAAGACAATATACTAGCTAATTGTTGTGAATTACATCCAATTGGATTCATTAAATCAGATGATTCAAGAAATGGACCTGACTTTAATTTCTGCCGAACAAGAAAAAAAATTCTTTCAAAAACATCAACCCTTACCGCAAAATTATCTATATAAATATATCCTATTGCTAACCAGTAGCTTGTTGGCATGGAAATATCAGGAACAAATGACACTCTTCCGTCTTTAGGTAGAGGATATAGGTATGTTTCGTGTGATTTATTAAATACATTCCAAAGTATACCATTTAATTCCATTGCATTTTTTTTTAAAAAAGTAGGCATAAAAAAGAATTTTGCTCCTATGCGAATGCCCATTCGTGAAACAGCGATTTTATCATTCTTTGTTATATTTTTTATTGCATTAATATGTTTATCAATTAACATCGTTCCAAGCGCATTAAATAAATTAAATGCAATTGCCCTAACCTCAGAGCCTACAGTTTCATCTATGCCATCAGTAATAGGTTTAAGTATTGTTGCTATTTTTTCATCTATCCACTTCTGCAATTTTTTTATCACTAGGATTTTTTTATCTGATTCTAAAAACTCTGTATTAAATATTTCAATTTTAGGGGAGAATATATTTATTCCCTTAGTAAGTTGTCCAACAGGTTCTTCTCCCCAATAAATATTAACTGTTTCATTCAGCTTAAATTTTTGTACATCTCCTAAATTAATAGAATTATTAGGAGCATTTAAAAAATTACTAATTTTTTCTTCTATCATTAGTCTAATGGATTTTTTAACATAGAATAGGGAAAATAAAGAATTTGAATCTGTATTATCATTTAATTTTAAATCAAAACCGTTAATATATCCATAATTTTGTCCATTTAGTTTAATCGATTTGTTGGAATCTACTTCTATCTTTGGTTCATCACCACGCAACAAAGCATCAACAAAATAACTGGCAGATAAATCTACAAATCTATTTGTTAAACTTACATGTAAATGGTCGGAAAGTTTATTTTCAATGTCTCGTGTTTTTTTTTGCCAATATTGGCTATTTTCTATCCAATTTAGTTGGTTGGATATATAGGTCCAGGTACGAATCCTAGCAATTTTGTTGGTTAATTCTTCTATTCCTCCACTATATTCATCAAGACGTACTATTTTATCTGCAAACCAAGGCTCTGGTATTTGAAAATCATTTTTAATCAAATTTAAGAATGTGTTTTTTAAAAATGCCACATATGAGTCATTAATAATTTTTTGAAAATCTGGAATATGACAAACATCCCATAACAAGTTGATTGAGGTTTTATTATTAAGAAAAGGCAATATCTCCAAATCTTCTGAGAGAAATCTAAAATTTAACTCATCTTCTGCATTTTTTTTATGAACAAAAAAATCTCTTACAGGAAATTTTCTAAAAGAATTTATAACAGAGCCAACAGAAGAGAAATCAATTAATGAATTTCGCCAATAAATTTTTTGAATGTCATCAAATCTGTGATTTTCTATAGACTGAGCAATGAGAGGATCTAGGTTGCCTGCTTCTTTAGTATGCCCAAATGTTCCATCATTTTGATATCTTCCAGCTCTTCCTGCAATTTGACCAATTTCGGCTGGAGAAAGATCGCGCACATATCTACCATCAAATTTAGTAAAAGAAGAAAAGGATATATGGTCAATTTTTAGATTCAAACCCATCCCTATTGCATCAGTTGCTACAAGATAATCTACTTTTTTATCTTCATATATCTGTACTTGTGCATTTCGTGTTCGAGGACTCAGTGAACCCAAGACTACAGCAGCACCTCCTTTATGCTTACGCAGAGTCTCAGCAATTTCGTATATTTTATTTATATTAAACGCTATGACTGCTGATCTTGGCTTAAGTTTAGATAAATTTCTTTTAGGCAAAAATGAAAGTCGAGAAAATCTTTCTCTAGTTTCAATTTTTATGTTGGGAAAAAGTTTTAATAAAATTTTTTTAATAGTTGTTGATCCTAAAAACATAGTTTCATATGTACCTCTTAAATGGAGGATACGATCAGTAAATATATGTCCTCGTTCGTAATCAGCCGCTAATTGTACTTCATCGATTGCAATACATTCAGCCACAATATTAAGGGGCATTGATTCAACGGTACAAAAAAAATATTTTGCTTCAGAAGGTAAAATTTTTTCTTCCCCGGTAATTAAAGCAACCTTGTTAACTCCTAGTTTTGCAATTGCTTTGTCATAATTTTCTCTTGCGAGTAAACGAAGGGGAAAGCCAAATATGCCTGATTGGTAGGAAGTCAGTCTTTCAAAAGCAAAATGGGTCTTGCCTGTATTGGTTGGTCCTAATATTGCTAATAAATTATGTTTAACATGTCCCAAAGGCATTAATTAAGAATTTTTCTCAATTTTCGAATTTAGAACATACTGCAAAATACCTCCTGCTTTATAGTAATCAAGTTCTTTAAAAGTATCAATACGACACTTTAAGCTTATATAATAGTTTTTTGTTTCGCTTGATATTTTGCATTGTATTATTTTACTCGGTACAATTTTATCAACGTTTAGAATTGTTAATTTTTCACTTCCATCTAATTCTAAACTTTTTCTATTTTTGCCATTAATAAACTCAAAGGGCAATACGCCCATACCAATTAAATTTGATCGATGTATTCGCTCAAAAGATTCTGCTATAACAGCGCGCACACCGAGTAAACGCGTTCCTTTTGCTGCCCAATCTCTTGATGACCCTGTACCATACTCTTTTCCTGCAATGACAATCAAGGGGATTTCTTTAGCTTCATATTCCATTGCAGCTTCATAAATTGACATATCTTTTCCATTTACAAAACAGCGCGTAATTCCACCTTCTGTATTAGTAACAATTTCATTTCGAATTCGAATATTGGCAAAAGTTCCACGAATCATGATTTCATGATTTCCTCTACGAGATCCGTATGAGTTAAAATTTTGTTTACTAATTTGTCTCTCTGATAAATAATAACCTGCTGGACTATCTTCTCTAATAGCTCCTGCAGGAGAAATATGGTCCGTGGTTACGCTATCCCCTAATAAAGCAAGAATGCGTGCATCTTTAATATTTTGTTTTTCCTGAGTTCTTGCATCGTTGAAAAAAGGAGGTTGCTTTACATATGTGCTAATATCGCTCCACTCATAGGTATTTTTTTTTATTGTTTTAATCGCGGTCCAGTTATTATCTCCTTTGTAAATTTCTTTATATCGAGAAAGAAACATATCAGATGATAAAGATGTTTGAAGAACTGATTCAATTTCTTTAGCAGTTGGCCATAGATCTTTTAATAAGACTTCTTTTCCATCTTTTGAAATTCCAATAACATCACTTTGAATATTCACATAAATACTGCCAGCTAAGGCAAATGCTACAACAAGGGGCGGGGAGGCTAAATAATTTGCTTTAATTTCTTGATGAATCCGTCCCTCAAAATTTCTATTTCCTGAAAGAACAGAACATACTGATAATTTTTTTTCCTTAATTTGAGTTGATATCCACTCATTTAAAGAACCTGAGTTTCCAATGCAGGTTGTGCAACCATATCCCACTAAATTAAATCCAATAGCATCTAAATAAGTAGAGAGATTGGATTTTTCTAAATAATCGCTCACTACCTTGCTTCCGGGCGCCAAACTTGTTTTTACCCATGGTTTTACTGTTAATCCAAATTCAACTGCTTTTTTAGCAACAAGTCCCGCTGCAATCATTACGTTAGGATTGGATGTGTTTGTGCAGCTTGTTATTGCAGCAATAACTATATCACCTGACTCTAATTGTTTTGCTTCGCGCGAACCATTGAATCTTTTTGAAATAATAGAGCCAAATGATTCAGGCACATCTTGGAGTAAGATTTTATCTTGTGGTCTCTTTGGTCCAGCAATGGAGGTTTTTACTTCATTTAAATCAAAAGTAATTAATTCGTCGTACTCTTGAGGGTTTTTTCCATCATACCATAGTTGTTGTTTTTTTGTGTAAGCTTCTACGACAGTTAAATGATGATCGTCCTTTCCGGTTAAACGAAGATAATTTATCGTTTCACTGTCTGTTGGAAAAAAACCACAAGTTGCGCCATATTCTGGAGCCATATTAGAAATAGTAGCACGGTCAGCTAAAGTTAAATTTTTCAGACCCTTTCCAATAAATTCAACAAATTTTCCAACAACGCCGTGATGACGGAGTTTTTCGGTTATTGTTAAAACTAGGTCAGTTGCTGTAATGCCCTCGTTTAATGAACCGAACATATTAAATCCCAAAACTTTTGGAATGTTCATCGATATGGGCTGGCCCAGCATCGCTGCTTCTGCTTCAATGCCGCCAACACCCCATCCAAGTACAGAAAGGGCGTTAACCATTGTAGTGTGGCTGTCCGTTCCCACAACTGAGTCAGGATATAAAATATCGCCGTCTTTAGTTTTACTAACCCAAATAGTTTTGGCAATATTTTCTAAATTAACTTGATGACAAATTCCTGCCCCGGGAGGAACGAGAAAAAAATTGTCAAATGTGTTTTGCCCCCACTTTAAAAATTCATAACGTTCCGTGTTGCGTGTAAATTCTTTTTTTACATTCTTATCATAGGCCGCGGCATTACCAAATTCATCAACCATCACCGAATGATCAATGACGAGATCAACTCGCGACAAGGGATTAATTTTATTGGGATCAATATTTTTTGCCTTTAACGCATCTCGCATTGCAGCCAAATCCGCAACAGCAGGAACGCCTGTAAAATCTTGCATTAATACCCGCGTTGGAGAAAATGCAATTTCAAAAGATTTATCCTTGTTGGATAGTTGAGAACACAATGAATTGATCATATCAGCAGTAATCAATTTTCCATCCTCATTGCGAATTAAATTCTCCAGTAAGATTTTTATACTAAAAGGAAGGAGTGAGAGACTAAATTTAAAATGATTGGCAAGTTTGTTTAAATCAAAATATATGTACTTTTTTTCATTTACATCAATTTTTGAAAAAGTTTTATATGTATCAATAAAGGTCATTTTAACAGTATTTATCTTAAATTAGTTAAATTTATCAAAAGTTTTTTGTAACCTTTATTTAATATAAATACCAGTAAACATATCAGAATTCTGCGAAAAATTAACTAACTTTTGATTAGTTCCAAATAGTTTCTGTCTTGTTTGACAAAATCTTTTTTAAAGAAAAAAAAATTAAAATTTTAAAATAAAAAATTGTAAAAAATTAAAGTTTACTATGTTGTTGACTTTAAGCGTAAGTTTTGAGAAAAATATTCAGCCTTTAATGTTTGTCGCTTTTATTGGTGATAACGGAGGGAGGTTCCTCCACATAAACAAATTACAAGGAGCATTTAATGGCAAAGAAAAGAAAAAAAGCAGCTAAGAAGAAAAAAGCTGCTCCTAAGAGAAGAAAAAAAGCAGCTCCTAAGAGAAAAAAGAAAGCTGCTCCTAAGAGAAGAAAAAAAGCAGCTCCTAAGAAGAAAAAAGCTGCTCCTAAGAGAAGAAAGAAAGCTGCTCCTAAGAAAAAGAAAAAAGCAGCTAAGAAAAGAAGAAAAAGATAATCATTTTTTTGTAGAAAAAACTTAGTCTATAATTTTTCTTTTTCTTACAAATAGGGATTTCTGATCTCAAATAAACGGGGTTTTATGCCCCGTTTTTTTTATTATTGTCACATTAAACCAAAAATATTAAGGAAACAATTTAATGCTGCTTGCAAATAATTTATCATTTAAAAGAGGTCGGAAAGAAATTTTTCAAGAAATGAGTATTTCTCTTCCTCCTAAAAAAATAATCCATCTAAAAGGTCGAAACGGAATTGGCAAAACAACTTTTATCAAAGTTTTAGTTAATATGCTTTTTCCAACAACAGGTGAGATATATTGGAATGGAAAAAATATAAAAAAAAATTTATATGAATTTTTTGCTAATCTTACTTACATTATGGATATTCAAACTTCCAAAAGCGAATTGACTGTTAATGAAAATATTCGATTTTGGATGAAATTATTCTCATCAAATATAAAATCAAAACAATTGGAGGGAATTTTTGATTTATTATCATTGGATAAGTATAAAAATACTCAAGTTAATTTTTTATCAAAAGGGGAAATTAGAAAATTAGAACTATTCAGGCTAGTTATAGAACAAAAAAAACTTTGGATTTTAGACGAACCCTATGTTGGACTTGATGAATCAACCTATGAATTAATTAATGGAACGTTTAGAAATCATATTGAAAATAATGGTATGATTTTTTTCTCCTCGCATCATCGTCCAGAATTACAAAATATGGATACAATTAATCTTGAAAATTATGCAAACAATTAATTCTATTTTAGCTATTTTTTATAAAGAATGTAAAATAGCATTTCGGATATTTTATGATGTATTAACCATAATATTATTTTTTCTTCTGGGTATTTTTATTTTTGTTTTTTCTGTGGGACCCAACAAAGAAATATTTAGCCAAATAGGTGTGGGAATAATTTGGGCTTTGTTACTTTTAAGTACAAACTTATCAATAAAAAGATTCTACCAAGACGATTATAATGATGGCAATATTTTTCTTTTACATATGAGTGGTTTATCTTTTGAGCTTATAGTCTTAATTAAATTAATCGCTCTTTGGTTCTTTTTCCAACTGCCCTTCATAATTGTTATCCCTATTGCTTGTCTAATATTGGGAATTGGGACTGAAGATATTTATTTAATCCTTATTACTTTTTTTCTAGGCTCTCCAGTGTTAACATCGCTAGCCTCTATTTCAGGTTCTATGAATCTTTTAAATAATAAAAATTTTGCAGTCGGCAGTGTTATTATAATGGTTTTAAGCATACCTTTAATTATTTTCAGCACCGGTATTATTAACGCTCCTCCTGAATTAATAAAACCTCAACTGGGTATTCTAGGGGGAATTTTATTATTTTTTTTAGCTTTGACTCCTTGGGTGAGCGCTGGTTGTATTAAAATTGCATTAAAATATAACTAATGATTAAAATATTTATCAATCCTGGTGAGTTTAGTCGTTTTGCTGATATAATCTTTAAACCATTATTAATTGTTAGTATTCTTGCATTGTTTTTTGGATTAATTTTTGCCTTGTATTTGTCCCCGGATGATTACCAACAAGGATCGACTGTAAGAATTATGTATGTACATGTGCCATCAGCGTGGTTAGCAATTTTGACATTTTTTATTATGACAATTTACAGTATTGTGGCTCTTGCGTTTAAGATTCCCTTTGGTTTTATTGTAAATTCCGCTGTTGCACCAATTGGAGCTACATTTACATTTATTTGCTTATTTACTGGATCTCTTTGGGGAAAACCAATGTGGGGCACATGGTGGGTCTGGGATGCTAGACTAACATCAGTAGCTGTTTTATTTATTATATATTTAATAATAATTTTTTTTAGAAGA
>MPLW02009271.1_pt1 | contig 19764 bp, 17 predicted proteins | sample 1617351 | NCBI WGS metagenome assembly MPLW02 (sample SAMN05944803, study PRJNA350692) | marine metagenome | biome: marine; feature: ODZ; material: water; isolation source: 110 m water sample filtered on 0.2 um supor filter | place: Pacific Ocean | collected 2012-04-08 | depth 110m m
CAACTTCAGCTCTAATCTTATTTACAATCTCATCCACTTCGAAAAGAGTTAAATCTTCTCCGCCCGTTATATTTATCAACAAACCTTTTGCTCCTTTTAGCGAATAATCATCAATTAATGGATTATTGAGAGCCATATCTGTTGCTTTGGCAGCTCTTCCTTCTCCTTCGGCCTCACCTGTCCCCATCATTGCTTTGCCCATTGAACTCATAACAGTTTCAACATCAGCAAAATCCAAATTCACCAATCCATCCTTAACCATTAAATCAGTTACACTTTGAACGCCATGTCTTAAAACACTATTAGATAATTGAAATGATTCTTTATAAGTTGTTTTTTCATTTGCAATTTTAAATAAATTTTGATTTGGAATTACAATGATTGTATCGACATGTTTTCTTAATTCTTCAAGACCTTGCTGTGCCCTTCTCATTCTTGAGGGTGCTTCATATAAAAAAGGTAACGTAATAACACCAACGGTAAGAATATTTAATTCCTTGGCAGCACGCGCAATAACATGGGCTGCTCCAGTTCCTGTTCCGCCTCCCATTCCAGCGGTAATGAAAACCATATTAGAGCCTTTAAGTAAATCAACAATATCATTTAAAGACTCATCAGCTGCAGCTTGACCAATTTCATGTTTTGCACCAGCTCCTAGTCCTTTTGTAATATTTAATCCTATTTGTATTCTTGTTTGTGCTTTGCTTGTTTTTAAATCTTGAGCATCTGTATTTACTGCAATAAATTCAACTCCTTCAACTTCTGATTCAATCATTTCATTAATTGCATTTCCTCCTGCTCCTCCAACGCCAAGAACTAATATTCTTGGTTTTAACTCTCTTATTTCTGGTGCTTTAAAGTCAATTGTCATTTTTCCCCTCGCTATTATTTGTAATAGTTTTTTGTTCCCATGTATCTGCCGAGTCGACGCCCCGCCGGCCGACGCCCCGCCCTGGCCGGGGGTGCTGCCGCCACCCTCCCCGGCGGCGGTCCATGCCGATCCGCCGCCGGCCGAACTCCTCGACGGCCGGGGTCGCCCGGTCCGGGTCGACGGCCGCGGGGTGCTGTCGGCAGCGCCGGCCATGCTCCGGGTGGAGGAGGGGGAAAAGGCGCAGGTCGCTGCCTGGGCGGGTCCGTGGCCGGTGGACGAGCGCTGGTGGGACCCGCTCCGCCGTCGCCGCCGGGTCCGCCTGCAGGTGGTGGTCGGCGACGGTGTGGCCAGGCTTCTGGTGCTCGAGGCCGAGCGTTGGCGGGTAGCGGCTACCTATGACTGAACCGTGCGACTGGGGCTAATGTCCCGGATCACCACAGCCGAGGTATGGAGCACGACAAAGGTGACAGAACCCGCACGCGAGGAAATGGACTGGACGAGGTACGGCGTTGCCGTACGCGAACTCGCACAAATGGTGGCAGACGACGGCTTTCGGCCCGACATGATCCTGGCCATCGCCCGGGGAGGGCTCTTCGTGGCCGGGTCCCTCGGCTATGCGCTGGCAGTGAAGAACCTCTACGTCATGAACGTCGAGTACTACACGGGTGTCGACGAGCGTCTCGACCTGCCGGTGATCCTGCCGCCCTACGTCGACTGGGTCGACCTCGGCGATGCGAGCGTCCTGATCGCCGACGACGTGGCCGACACCGGCCACACCCTCGACCTGGTGCGCAACAGCGCCCTCGAACGGGTCGGTGAGGTGCGCTCGGCTGTGCTCTACCAGAAGCCCCAGTCGGTGGTCGACTGCGAGTACGTGTGGATGCACACCGAGCGGTGGATCAACTTCCCGTGGTCGACCGAGCCACCGGTGGTCGACGTGGGAACGGCCGCCCACCAGGTACTCGACGCCTGAGGGCTGCGCCCGGGCTATGCGTGGATCGGGGCCCGTTGCTCGGACCAGCGGGCTTCGGCCTCGAGTTGGGATCCGACGGCGATGAGCAGGTCCTCGCGGCCGTAGGCACCCACCAGTTGTACGCCGACGGGAAGCCCGTCGGAGGATCCGAGTGGCAGCGAGATGCCGGGCTGACCGGTGGTGTTGAACGGCGAGGTGAACACGGCGTACGGCATCGAACCCTTCGAGCCACGGATCGGGTCGTCGTCGGTGGGGGTGAGCTCTCCGATCGGGGGTGGTGGCAGGGCCGTCGTCGGGGTGACCAGCAGGTCGAACCCCGACTCCCACCACTCGGCCATGGTGCGGCGGAAGGTGCCCATGATCCCCTGCGCCTTCGCATAGTCGACAGCCGACACGCCCCGGCCAAGCTCGGCTAGGAACCAGGTGCCGGGCTCGACGTCGTCCTCGGTGACCTCCCGGCCCAGTTGACCGCCGAGGAACTCGAGGCTCAGGACGGCTCCAACGCCCCAGTTGACGCTGAAGGCCCAGCCCAGTTCGTCCAGCTGCTCCAGGGCCGGTGGGTGGGCCTGTTCAACGTCGTGCCCGAGTCCCTCCAGCATCGAGGCGGTGCGTCGGGTCGCCTCGGCGCAGTCGGGGTGGATCTCGGTGCGGGGGCTGTGGTCCATGAACCCGATGCGGAGGCTGCCGGGGTCGCGGCCCACCTGCCCGGCCCATGGGCGGCCGTGGTCCGGGGCGATGACTCCGTCGCCGAGGAACGGGATGGCGGTGGCGTCGAGGATGGCGGCGCAGTCGCGCATGGTGTGGCACACCACGTGCTGGACCGAGACACCCCACTCCTCCTTGACCGGACCCATCGAGACGCGTCCCCGTGAGGGCTTGAGGCCGACGAGGCCGCACATGGCGGCAGGGATGCGGATCGAGCCACCGCCGTCGCTGGCGTTGGCGGCGGGGAGCATGCCCGATGCCACCGCTGCGGCGGCACCACCTGAGGATCCGCCGGTGCCATACCCGGTGTTCCACGGATTCCTACAGGGCCCGTAGGCGAGCGACTCGGTGGTGGCCACGAGGCCCAACTCCGGCGTGTTGGTCCGTCCCACGATGACGAAGCCCGCCTCCTTGTAGCGGGTGACCATATTGGAGTCGATGGTCGAGTGGTGGTCGGCGTCCTTGAGGGCCTGGATGCCGGCGTGGTGGGGTCGGCCGGCCTCCTCGGCCCAGAGGTCCTTGAGCAGCATCGGCACGCCGCGGAACGGCCCGTCGGGGAGGTCCGGGGAGGCCGCCAGGGCGAGGGCGTCCTCGAAGTGCCGGTGGATGACGGCGTTGAGGTCGCCATCGAGCCGCTCGATCCGGTCAATGGTGGCCTGGACCACCTCGACGGGGGAGAGGTCGCCGCTTCGGATGTGGTCGGCCAGGCCGACGGCGTCCTTGCGGGCGAGTTCGTCGTTCGTGGGGGAGTCGCTCATGGACGGAAGGTAACCCGGCGGGCCCTACTAGTCCTCTTCGGCGCGCTCCAGGTAGTTGTAGATGGTGAAGCGGCTGACGCCGAGCGCCTCGGCGATGTCCTCCACGGACTTGCGCAGCGTGAATGCCCCCCATTCGCTGAGCAGGGCGACGGCTGCCTGCTTCTGGTTGCGGTCCATGTCGGGGCAGGCGACGCCGAGCTCCTGCGAGGCCGCTTCGAGGAGTCGGTCGAGGGCGTGGTGAAGGTCGGGGCGGCGTAGGCCGCCGACGAGCTCACCGTCCCAGAACAGTGGGATGTCCGCCTCGTTCAGGTCGTCTGGTGCGAGCAGGTTGGCACCGAGCGCGTCGGCCATGGGGCCCAGGGCGTTTAGCAGGGGATGCGCCACACCCCACAGCGTAGGCTCAGGCGCACGCGTTGACAAATTGTTGAAATGACGGCAGCATGGAGGCCATGTCCGTGACCATCGCGCGCACCGTCGATGACGCCTGCGCGGCCCTCGCCGAACGGCCCGACGCCCTCCTGCTGGCAGGCGGCACCGACCTCATGGTCGGCGTCAACCGGGGACAGGTCAGGTTCGACGATGTCGTCGTCCTCGACCGGGTCGATGAACTGCGCGGCTGGCGACGGGAGGGCGACGAACTCGTGCTCGGCGCCGGCCTGACCTACGCCGAGATGGTTCGCGGCGAGATCCCGACGCTGGTGCCCGCACTCGCCCAGGCCGCCCGCACCGTCGGCTCGCCGCAGATCCGTAACGCCGGAACACTCGGTGGCAACGTCGCCACGTCCTCGCCAGCCGGTGACACCCTGCCGGTGCTCACGGCCCTCGACGCCACCATCGACCTCCGGTCATCGCAGGACACCCGCCAACTGCCCATCAGCCGGTTCGTCACCGGCGTCAAGCAGAACGCCCTCGAACCGGGCGAGCTGATCGAAGCGGTCCGGGTCCCCGTTCTCGACGGACCCCAGGAGTTCCTCAAGGTCGGCACCCGTAATGCCATGGTCATCTCTGTCGTGTCCCTGGCACTCGTGGTCGACCGCTCCGGACGCAACGTGCGCGTCGGCCTGGGCACGGTGTCCCCGGTGCCGCTGCGTGCCGTCGAGGCCGAGGCACACGTCGCCGGATGCATCGACTGGGACACCGGCTCAGTGCCCGACACTGCCGACGTCGATCGGTTTGCCGCACTGGCCGCCGGGGCAGCACGCCCGATCGATGACCATCGCGGTACCGCCGCCTACCGCAGCCACGCCGTCGGCGTCCTCGCCAGGCGGGCGCTGTTGCGGGCCTTCCCGGGAAGTGCACCGTGAGCACCGACCCCTACGTGCTGCGGGTCAACGGTGGCGACCATCAGGTCCCCGACGCCTACCTCGGCGAGAGCCTCCTCTGGGTGCTGCGCGAACGCCTCGGCCTGCCGGGCTCGAAGAATGCATGCGAGGAGGGCGAGTGCGGTTCCTGCTCGGTCCAGGTCGACGGCGAGCTGGTCTGCTCATGCCTCGTGCTCGCCGCCGCAGCGGTCGGCCGCGAGGTCACCACGATCGAGGGCATCGCCCCCGGAGGCGGTCTGGCAGACGTACAGCGGGCCTTCGTCGAGGCCGGCGCCGTGCAGTGCGGCTTCTGCACCCCGGGGCTCCTCATGGCCGTCGACACCCTGCTCGACGACCTGCCCGACGACGGTTCCGACCCCGATGACCTCACCGTCCGGGAGGCCATCAGCGGCAACCTCTGCCGCTGCACCGGCTACGGCCGCATCCTCGAGGCCGTCTCGATCGCCGCGGACATCCGACGGGGGGGTCGCACATGACCGACACGCGGATCGAACAGCGCGCACCCCGTATCGGCGAGAGCGCCCCGCGGCCCGACGGCATCCCCAAGGTCGATGGATCGTTCACGTTCTCGAGCGACCTCTGGCACGACCGCATGCTCTGGGGAGGCACCCTCCGCTCACCCCACCCGTCGGCACGCATACGGTCGATCGACATCGGACCGGCGGTCGCCGTCGCAGGCGTCTACGCCGTACTCACCGCCACCGACGTGCCCGGCAACCCCGACTACGGACTGGAGCACGCCGACCAGCCGGTGCTGGCAACCGATGTCGTGCGATACGAGGGCGAACCGGTCGCCATCGTCGCCGCCGACCACCCGGAGGCCGTCCGTCTTGCACTCGACGCCATCGTCGTCGACTACGAGTTGACAGCACCGCTCGTCGACCCCGGTAAGGCCGAGTCGTCTGATCCGATCCATCCCGACGGCAACCTCATCCGTCGAATCCACCTCAGCCACGGTGACCAGGACGTCGTCGGCGAGGTCGTCGTCGAGGGCACCTACGAGGTGGGCATGCAGGACCAGGCGTTCCTCGGGCCCGAATCCGGCCTTGCCGTGCCCGCCGAGGACGGCGGCGTCGACCTCTTCATCGCCACCCAGTGGCTACACGGAGACCGCGCCCAGGTCGCCGCCTGCCTCGGAATCGAACCCGACCTCGTGCGCCTGACGCTGGCCGGCGTGGGCGGGGCGTTCGGCGCCCGTGAGGACCTCAGCCTCCACGTCCACCTCTGTCTGCTGGCCCTGTACACCCGTCGCCCCGTGAAGATGGTCTATTCACGCGAGGAGTCGTTCCACGGGCACGTGCATCGGCATCCGGCCCGCATGTGGTACCGCCACCACGCCGACCGGGCAGGGAACCTGGTACGCGTCGAGGCCCGCCTGCTGCTCGACGGTGGCGCCTACGCCTCGTCCAGCAGCGCCGTGATCGCCAATGCCACCTGCTTCGCCGCCGGCCCCTACCGGATCCCGAGTGCCGACATCGAGGGCGTGGTCGTTCGCACCAACAACCCACCCTGCGGGGCCATGCGCGGCTTCGGCGCCGTCCAGACCTGCATCGGACACGAGGCCCAGATGGACCGCCTGGCCACCGCCCTCGGCACGGATCCCGTCGAACTGCGGATGCAGAACGTCCTGGCCCCCGGTGACCGCCTGCTCACCGGCCAGGTCATCACCGGTACCGCACCGGTCGCCGAGGTACTGGGCACCTGCGCCGACCACCCATCCGCCGCCACGCTCCCCTCAGATCCGATGTCCCTGCCGGGGGGTGCCGGCCGCACCGCCGACCCCGAGCACGTCCGTCGCGGCGAGGCGGTCGCCCTGGGCTTCAAGAACCTCCTGTTCTCCGAGGGGTTCGACGACTACAGCTCGGCCATATGCCGACTCGAGGACGGCATCGCCACCGTCACCTGTGCCTGCGCCGAAGTTGGCCAGGGCTTCGTGACCCTCGCCCAGCAGATCACCCGCGAGGTCCTCGGCGTCGACGATGTCGTGCTCGCCCCGGCGTCGACCGCCACGGTGGGTTCGGCCGGCTCCACCTCGGCCAGCCGCCAGACCTGGATGTCGGGCGGCGCCGTGCAGGCCGCCTGCGAAGAGGTCCGCACCACGCTCCTCACCCGCATCGCCGCCGAACACGGGGTCGACCCCGACGAGTTGGTCCTGGCCGACGGTCGGGTGATGAGCCTGGCCTGCGGCCTCGAGATCGACCTGGCCGAAGCGACCGCAGAGCCCGTGGAATCCGAGGTCGAGTTCCACCACGCCCCGACCTCGGCCCTCGACGAGAACGGCCAGGGCGACGCCCACGTGTCGTTCGCCTTCTCCGCCCACCGGGCGATCGTCGACGTCGACCGCGACCTCGGCCTCGTCAAGGTGGTCGAGCTCACCACCTCTCAGGACGTCGGCCGGGTCCTCAACCCGCTCCAGGCCGTCGGCCAACTCGAGGGCGGTGCCGCCCAGGGTGTCGGCCTCGCCGTCATGGAAGAGGTCCAGGTGCTCGACGGCCGGATCCGCAATGCCTCGTTCACCGACTACCTGGTGCCGACGGCGCTCGACATGCCCCCCGTCGAGATCGCCGCCCTCATCGAGGAACCTGAGCCCGGTGCGCCCTTCGGCGCCAAGGGGATCGGCGAATCGCCCAGCATCACGTCGACGGCGGCAGTGGTGGCCGCCATCCGTGCCGCAACCGACCTCGACCTCACCCACGTGCCGGTCCGACCGACCGACATCGCCCTGGCGGAGGCGTGAGATGACCAATGCCGACCTCCGCATCGACGGTGACCGCCTCCTGCGACGCATCGGGGACCTGGCCGCCATCGGCCCCATCGAAGGTGGGGGCTCGTGCCGCCTGGCCCTCACGGACGAGGACCGTGACGGTCGCGACCTGGTCGTCACCTGGATGCACGACCTGGGCCTCGACGTCGGCATCGACGGCATCGGCAACGTGGTCGCCGTCCGGCCAGGTCGCACCGACGCCCCACCCGTGATGACCGGCAGCCACATCGACACGGTGCGCACCGGCGGCCGCTACGACGGCAACCTCGGCGTCCTGGCCGGCCTCGAGGTCCTCGAGACCCTTGCCGAGCGGGGCATCGAGACCGACCACCCGTTCGCCGTCGCCTTCTTCACCGACGAGGAGGGCGCCCGCTTCCCGCCAGACATGCTCGGGAGCCTCGTCTACGTCGGCGGCATGGGCATCGAGGAGGCGCTGGACATCACGGGGATCGACGGTGCCGTCGTGGGCGACGAACTGGACCGCATCGGCTACCGGGGTCCGTACCCGTGTCCCGGTCCCGCCCCGCACGCGTTCGTCGAGTTCCACATCGAACAGGGCCCCGTCCTCGAGGCCGAGGGCGTCACCATCGGCGCCGTCACCGGCGTGCAGGGCATCTCCTGGACCGAATACACCGTGATCGGCCAGGCCAACCACGCCGGCACCACGCCGATGCACCTCCGCCACGACGCCGGATTCGCCGCAGCGGCCATCGTGACCCACGTGCGGGAGATCACCACCCGGATGGGCGACCGGCAGGTGGCCACGGTCGGCAGGCTCGAACTGCACCCCGACCTCGTCAACGTGGTCGCCGGCTCCGCCGTGCTCACCGTCGACCTCCGCAACACCGACGAGTCGCTCCTGCAGCAGGCCGAGGCCGACCTCGCCGGCTTCGTAGCCGACCTCGCTGCAGTCGAGGGGGTCGGGATCACCACCCGTTCGCTGGCCCGCTTCGAACCTGTCGTATTCGACGAGCGGGTGGTCGACACCGTGGCGGCCACTGCCGAGCGCCTCGGCCACAGCGTCGCCAGGATGCCGTCGGGAGCCGGCCACGACGCCCAGATGCTCGCCCGGGTCTGCCCGACCGGCATGGTCTTCGTACCCAGCCACGACGGCATCAGCCACAACCCCGCCGAGCACACCGACGCCGCCGACCTCGTTGCCGGCGCCGACGTGCTGCTCCAGACCATGCTCGCCCTCGACGGGGGAGCGGACACATGAACCGCATCGTCACCGTCGGCGCAGCACAGACCGGCCCCATCCAGCGTGACGACACCCGGTCCGAGGTCGTCGAACGGCTCATCGCCCTGCTCCGTCGGGGAGCCGACGCCGGTTGTGACCTCGTCGTGTTCCCCGAACTGGCACTCACCACCTTCTTCCCCCGCTGGTGGGTCGACGACCGGGCCGAGTTCGACCACTTCTTCGAGACCGAGATGCCCGGCCCCGACACGCAGCCGCTGTTCGACGAGGCCGCCCGCCTGGGCATCGGCTTCCACCTCGGCTACGCCGAGCTCACACCCGAAGGGCAGCGCTTCAACACGGCCATCGTGGTCGATCGACACGGCACCACCATCGGGAAGTACCGCAAGGTGCACCTACCCGGCCACCACGACCACCAGCCATGGCGCGAGTTCCAGCACCTCGAGCGCTACTACTTCGACCCTGGCGAGGGCTTCGGGGTGTTCGCCGGCTTCGGTGGAGTGCTGGGCTTGGCGATCTGCAACGACCGCCGCTGGTCCGAGACCTACAGGGTGCTCGGCCTGCAGGGTTGCGAGTTGGCGATGATCGGCTACAACACGCCGATCCACTACGCCCCCGACCCGAGCCAGGACGTGCTCCAGGGGTTCCACAACCGCCTCTGCCTGCAGTCGGGCGCGTACCAGAACGGGATGTGGGTGGTCGGCGTAGCCAAGGCAGGCGACGAAGAGGGCTGCGACCTGCTCGGTGAGAGCGCCATCTTCGCCCCGAGCGGCGAGGTTGCGGCCGCCTGCTCCACGGTCGGCGACGAACTGGTCGTCGCCGAATGCGACCTCGACCTGTGTGCCGACTACAAGGACACGCTCTTCGACTTCGGCTACTACCGGCGCCCCGAGGCATACGGCCCGATCACAGACCAGAAGGGCGTCATCGTTCCGCCCGAGGTGGCGGCCGCACTCGAGGATCCGGGAGGAGAAGGGACATGACGACGTTCGAGTTGAACGGAAGCACCGTCTCGGCGTCCGATGGCCACCCCCACCTGCTTTCGGCGCTACGCGACGAACTGGACGTGCTGTCGCCCAAGGACGGCTGCGCTCCGTCCGGCCAGTGCGGCTGCTGCACCGTCCTGCTCGACGGCAAGGCCCGGATCGCCTGCCAGACCTCGATGGAGAAGGCCGAGGGGGCCACGATCGTCACCCTCGAGGGCTTCGATGTCGCCGAGCGCGACCGTTACGCGGCGACCTTCGCCGCCCACGGGGCGCTGCAGTGCGGGTTCTGCACGCCGGGCATCTTGGTGCGTGCCAAGGCGCAGATCGACAAGAAGGGCAGCGCCCTCACGCGTGACGATGCCGCCCGCCACCTCGGCGCCCACCTCTGCCGCTGCACCGGCTACACGAAGATCCTCGACGCAGTCGAGTCCCTGGCCCGGAACGAGGTGCCGGTTGCGGCGCCCCGCGGCGGCATCGGGAGCAGCGGCATCAGGTACGAGGCCGCTGAGCTGAGCCTCGGCGACCGTCCGTTCATCGACGACCTGCGCCCGCCGGGGCTGCTCCACGCAGCCGTCCACCTCGCCGCCCATGCGCGGGCAGACGTGGTGCGGATCGACACCTCGGCGGCCGAGGCCGTCGAAGGCGTCGAGGCGGTGTACACCGCAGCGGATGTCCCCGGAGAACTCCGGGTCGGCATCATCCACACGGACTGGCCGGTGTTCATCCCCGAGGGTGGGCGCACCTCGTACCTCGGCGACGTGTTGGCCATCGTCGTCGCCGGCGACCGCGAGACCGCCCGGCGCGCTGCCACGCTCATCGAAGTCGGGTATGTGCCGCTGACCCCGTTCAGCGACCCGGTCGTCGCCGTGCGGTCCGAAGAGGGCGCCGTCTGGGATCTCGACGGCAACGTGCTGTCGGTGTCCACCTACGCGCGGGGCGACGCCGAGGCGGCACTCGCCGACTCGACACACGTGGTCGACGACATCTTCCAGACCCAGCGCATCGAACATGCCTTCGTGGAGCCCGAATCCACGCTCGCCGTCCCCTCCGACGACGGGTTGTACGTCTACTCGGGTGGCCAGGGCGTATGGGACGACCGCGACCAGGTCGCCTCCGTGCTCGGCATCGACTCCGACCGGATCACCGTCGAACTGGTGAGCAACGGCGGCGCCTTCGGCGGCAAGGAGGACATGTCGAACCAGGCCCAGACCTCCCTGGCAGCCTGGCTGCTGGGCCGCCCCGTCCGGTGCACGCTGTCGCGCGAGGAGTCTCTGCTCATGCACCCGAAGCGGCACCCGATCCGAATGGCCTACCGGGCCGGCTGCGACGCCGACGGGGTCCTGACCGGCCTGTGGGTCCGCATGATCGGCGACTCCGGCCCCTACGCCTCGGTCGGCATGAAGGTGCTCGAGCGGGCCGCCGGCCATGCCAGCGGCCCGTACGTGGTCCCGAACATCGACGTCGAGGCGACGGCAGTGCGCACCAACAACCCCGTCTGCGGCGCCTTCCGGGGCTTCGGTGCCAACCAGGCCCAGTTCGCCATGGAGGGCGTCATGGACCGCCTGGCTGCCGAGGTCGGCATCAGCGGATGGGAGATGCGCAGCCGCAACGTGATCGGGCCCGGTTCCGTCTGGGGACCCGGCCAGGTCATGGACGACGGCTGCCTCGGCGTCCGAGCCTGCCTCGACGACGTGCGTGGGGCGTATGACGAGGCAGTCGCGGCCGGTAGGCCGGTCGGCCTCGGGTTGGGCATCAAGAACTCCGGCCTGGGCAACGGCTTCAAGGAGATCGCCAGGGCCGTCGTGCACTTCCGTGGGGACGGCACGGTCGAGGTCCGCCACTGCTGGACCGAGATGGGCCAGGGGGTCCACACCGTCGCCCTGCAGGTGGCGGTCGAGGAACTCGGCATCGACCCCGAGCGGATCGAGGTCCTGGTCGACACCACACGCGAGCTCGGCGCCGGCCAGACGACCGGAAGCCGTGGCACCCTCATGGGTGCCGGCTCGGTCGCCGACGCCTGCCGCCGGGCCGTCGCCGACGGTTGCCGGGTGGGCATCGACTACGAAGGCGAATACAGGGTCGACTGGACCAACTCGATGAACGACGGACTCGAGCACCCGGTCATCCACTCCACGTTCGGCTATGCCGCCCAACTCGTGATCCTCGACCCCGAGACCGGCGACGTCGACCGGGTCGTGGCCGCCCACGACGTCGGACGGGCCGTCAACCCGATGCTGTGCGAGGGCCAGGTCGAGGGGGCCGTCCACATGGGCCTCGGCTATGCACTCACCGAGGGGTTTCCCACGGACGAGGACGCACGTCCGTGCAACGCCACCCTGCGCAGCCTCGGCATCCTGCGCCCCAGGGACGTACCCCCCGTCGACGTGCGTCTCATCGAGTCACCGCAGCCCGACTCTCCCTACGGGATCAAGGGCGTCGGCGAGATCGGCCTGGTGCCGACTGCCGGTGCAGTGGCCGCCGCCCTCCACGCCCACGACGGCGAATGGCGCAACGAACTGCCCATGGCCGCACCGCAGCAGCGCGAGCACTGGGCCGACTGGGACGGCCGATGACCGACCCGGCCGACTCGGCGACCACCCCGGGGCTCGTCTGTGCCCACCACCACCTCTATTCGGCGTTGGCCCGCGGCATGCCGGCGCCGTCGCGTACCCCCGGCGACTTCGGCGACATCCTCGAGTTGGTCTGGTGGCGCCTCGATCGGGCGCTCGACCTCGAGTCGATCCGCTGGTCGGCGATGCTCGGCGCCCTCGAGGCGCTCGAACGCGGCTGTACGGCGATCATCGACCACCACGAATCGCCGGAGGCGATCGAGGGCTCACTCTCGGTGATAGCCGACGCCTGTGCCGAGGTCGGGGTGCGGGTCGACTGCAGCTACGGCGTCTCCGACCGCCACGGCCCCGACGGCGCACGCCGGGGCCTCGCCGAGAACGCCCGCTTCCTCGCCGATGGCGGCAGGGGACGCGTTGGCGTGCACGCAGCGTTCACCTGCACCGACGAGACGCTCGAGGCCGCAGCCGGCATCGCCACCGACCATGGCGTGGGCGTCCACGTCCACGTCGCCGAGGGAGCCGTGGATTCCGGAGCCGCCGACCGGTTGCGCCACCTCGCCGCCGATGACTGGCTCGTGGTCCACGGCGTGCACCTCGACGACGACCACGGCCTGGCCGGCACGATCGTGCACAACCCGCGATCCAACATGAACAACGCCGTCGGCTATGCCCGCCCCACCCGGTTCACGAACCCGGTGGCGCTGGGTTCCGACGGAATCGGCGCCGACATGCTCGACGAGTTCCGGGTCGCCTACGCCCGCCACCGCGAACACGACGTGACCGCCTCGCCCGAGGTCGCCTGGGGCTGGCTGGCTGCCGGCTGGGACCTTTTCCCCGAGGCCCGGCACGACCGGGTGACCTGGAACTACGATCCGATGGACCCGTGGCGGCTGGCTTTCACGCCCGGCGCCGGCCCGACCGGGGTCGAGGTCGACGGCGAGACCGTGTGGACCGATGGCGCACCCACGAGGGTCGATGCCACGGAGGTGCGGGCACGGGCCGCCGAAGAAGCCACCCGGCTGCACCGCCGGCTGGACGAGATCTGAATCCGTAACGAGTGGAGGAACCACGACCATGACCCGACTGGCCATCTACCTCCAGGATGCCCACACCATCGGTGAGGCGATCGAGTTCACGCAGTACGCCGAGCAACGGGGCTTCGAGGCCGTCTGGCAGGCCGACTCGCGTCTCGTGCGCGACGCCGTCGTCCCGATGGCCGCCTTCGCCGCCTGCACCGACACCATCAAGATCGGATCGGGGGTCGTGGACTGCTGGACCCGCAACCCCGCACGGCTGGCCTCCACCTTCTCGACACTCGACGACCTGGCCCCCGGGCGGGTGCTGCTCGGCATCGGCGCCTGGTGGGACCCGCTGGCCGCCAAGGTGGGCATCGAGCGCAAGCGCCCGCTGGGCGTCATGCGTGAGGTGGTGACGGTCGTCCGGGCACTGCTGGCCGACGAGACCGTCACCTTCGACGGCGACTACGTACACCTCGACGGCGTCGAACTCGACTACGTGTACCAGGAACGTCGCCCCAAGGAGGTGCCGATCTACATCGGCGCCACGGGTATGAAGATGATGGAGTTGACCGGCGAGATCGCCGACGGCGTGGTGCTCAACTACCTCGTGTCGCCCGAGTACAACCGGCGGGCCATGGAGGCCCTCGAGGTCGGGGCCGCCAGAGCGGGCCGCAGCATCGACGACCTCGACCGGCCACAACTGGTGGTCTGCTCGGTGGCCGACACACGCGAGGAGGCACTCGACGGTGCCCGCCTCATGGTCACCCAGTACCTCGGCCAGCAGCCCCACATCATGAAGGCCTCGGGCGTCCCCGAGTCGCTGCTCGAGGAGATCGGCCGGGTCCTCACCTGGCCGGCCACCCACGAACAGGTCGAGGCGGCCTCGAAGCTCGTGCCCGACGACATCGTCCAGATGATCTGTGCCGCGGGCACGCCGGACGAGGTTCGTGAGAAGGTGGGGCAGTACATGGCCGATGGCTGTACCTGTCCGATCCTCTATCCGCTGGGACCCGACGTGCACATGATGGTCGACGTGTTCGCCGACTGGACGCCCTGATGGCACGGACGGGGCGCTGATGGCCCGACTCGTCGTACGCGGTGCCCGCTACCCGGGCGACATCGCCGTCGAGGACGGCTTCATCGCGGCAGTCGGCTCGGTGGAGGCGGCCCCGGGTGACGAGGTGCTGTCCGCCGATGGCGACATCGTCACGGCAGGGCTCGTCAACACCCACCACCACCTCTACCAGTGGATGACCAGGGGCCGGGCGACCGGTTGCAACCTGTTCGACTGGCTGGTGCACCTCTACCCGATCTGGAACCGCCTGTCGGTCGATGACGTACGGGCGGCGGCCCTCGTCGGCCTGGGCGAGTTGGCAGCCACCGGGTGCACGACTGCGTCCGACCACCACTACCTCGTGCCCGGGGGCGACGACTCGGTGTTCGATGCCATCGCCGATGCCGCCGGCGAGGTGGGCATACGGCTGTTCCTCTCCCGAGGGTCCATGGACCTGGGGGAGAGCCGGGGTGGCCTGCCGCCCGACCGGGTGGTCGAGGATCGCGATGCCATCCTCGCCTCGACCGAGGCGGTCGCCGTCCGCCACCACGACGGCGACATGGTCCACGTGGTCGTGGCACCGTGCAGCCCTTTCTCGGTTACCACCGAACTCATGGTCGAGTCGGCGGAACTGGCACGCAGGCTGGGACTGCGCCTCCACACCCACCTCTGCGAGACCGTCGAGGAACAGCAGCACTGCCTCGAGCGCTTCGGCCGACGACCCGTCGAGATGCTCGAGGAGTGGGGGTGGGTCGGTGACGACGTCTGGCTGGCCCACGGCATCCACATCGAAGACGCCGAGATGGGCATCCTCGGTGCCGCCGGCACAGGCATTGCCCACTGTCCCTCGTCCAATGCCCGGATCGCCGCCGGCACGTGCCGGGTCACCGACCTGATGGCCGCCGGCTGCCCGGTCGGCCTGGGCGTTGACGGCGTGGCCTCGAACGAGGTGGGCGGCCTGTTCCCCGAACTGCGCCAGGCCCTCTACACGGCCCGGCTCCGGGAGATGAGGCCCGACGCCCTCATGCCGTCCGACGTCCTCGAGATCGGCACGCACGGAGGCGCCCGGTGCCTCGGCCTCGACGACGTGGGACGCCTGTCGCCGGGAATGCGGGCCGACCTGGTGGTCTGGCCGGGCGACGACCTGGGCGACGTCCACGACCCGCTCGCCGGCCTGGTGCTGGGCCCGGACCGCCGGGCCCGCCACGTGCTCGTCGGCGGCAGGTCGGTGGTGACCGACGGCTTGCTCGTCGGCGTCGACCTGGCGGCCGCCCACCGCGACCTCGCCGAACGCGCCAGGCGGCTCTGGTGAGCGGAGCCCACGCCGGTGGGCCATGATGGCGGTGTGACCGCCACCGCAGAGTTCACGATCGAGCCGTTCGTCGACGGCGCCCCCGGCCCGCACGTCCAGGCCGCCATCGCAGTCGCCGAGGAGGCCGGACTCGAGGTGGAGGTTGGCCCGTTCGGCACGTCGGTGACCGGCGAGACGCCGGTCGTGGTGTCCACCGTGGACGCCGTACTGCGGGTTGCCGTCGAACACGGCGCCACCCGTGTCTCGCTGCAATTGACTGTCGATCCGATGTCCGAATGAGGGTCGGATGCATCCGCCGAAGGTGGACCGGATCCACGATCGCCACAGGAGAGGAGCCCCGATGAACCGACGCCTGATGTGGCTGCTGGGCACCGTTGCCCCATCCCGTGGTTCCGAGGGCGTATCCACGACCAGGACGGCTACGAGGCCGTGGCCGCCGGCGAGGCCCTCGAAGACGGCGCCATGCTCGGCATGGAATTCTTCGTCCATGGCGCCATCGGGACACTCGGGTAGAAGAGTTTGACCAGTACCCGCCCCACACGGTCGGTCAGGAGGGGTCCCCCCTCGCCCTCCCGGGCGTCCGGCCGCCTTGAGATCCTGCTGGACTCGCCATGACCCAGACCGCCGCCGTCGAACTGGTCGACATCTGGAAGCGGTTCCCCGGTGTCGTCGCCAACGCCGGCGCCCACCTGCGGATCGACCGGGGAACCGTCCACGCCGTCCTCGGCGAGAACGGGGCGGGCAAGTCCACGTTGATGAACGTGTTGTCCGGCGTGTACCGGCCCGACGAGGGGGAGGTGCGCCTCGACGGGGTCCTGCACCGCTTCCACACCCCGGCCGATGCACTGGCGGCGGGTATCGGGATGGTCCACCAGGAGTTCCGCCTGGTCCCTTCGTTCACCGTCGCTGAGAACGTGGTCCTCGGTGCCGCCGAGCGCATCCTGCGTCGCCAGGAAGTGGAGGCCCGTGTCGACGAACTGGCCCGCCGCTTCGGCCTCGCCACCGAGCCGGACCGCCCGGTCTGGCAACTGTCGATGGGGGAGCGGCAGCGCGTCGAGATCCTCAAGGCCCTGTGGCGCGATGCCCGGATCCTCATCCTCGACGAGCCGACCGCCGTACTCACGCCCAAAGAGGCCAACGAGCTCGGTGGGGTGCTCCGACACATGGCCGACGACGGCCGTTCCGTGATCTTCATCAGCCACAAGTTGCACGAAGTCACGGGGTTCTGTGATGTGGCGACCGTGCTGCGCGGCGGTGAGACCGTCGCCGCATCGCTCCCGGTCGCCGAGACCGACGCCGCCACCCTGGCGGGCCTCATGGTGGGATCGACCTCGCTGGCCGGCGAGCGGCCCCCGGCACGGGCACCGGGCGAGGTCCGACTGGCTGTGTCCGGGCTCTGTGCCCTGGGCGACCGTGGACTCCCCGCCGTCCATGACATCAACCTGGAGGTCCGCTCCGGAGAGATCGTCGGGATCGCCGGTGTGGCGGGCAACGGGCAGCGGGAACTGGCCCAGGTCCTCGCCGGGCTGCGATCCGCCACGGACGGAACCGTGGACCTGGGGGGGAAGGACGTCACCACCGGCCCGCCGCGTCGGCGCTTCGGTTCCGGACTCTGCTACATCCCCGAGGACCGCCTCGGCGTGGGCCTCGCCCCGCGACTCTCGGTCGTCGAGAACGCCGTCCTGCGCTCCTACGCACAGCACCGACGGGGACCGTTCCTCCTCGAGGCCAGCATGACCGCACACTGTCAGGACCTCGTCGACCGGTTCGGAGTCCGGACGGGCCCGCTGGGCGATCCCGTTGCCGGGCTCTCCGGGGGCAACCTGCAGCGCCTCCTCGTGGGCCGCGAACTGGGCAGCGGTCCGGGTGTCGTCGTGGCCGCCCAGCCCACGCGCGGCCTCGACGTCCAGGGGGTCAAGGCCATTCAGGACCTGCTCGTGGCCGAGCGGGACACGGGGACAGCGGTGTTGCTCATCTCCGAGGACCTCGACGAACTCCTGACGCTCTCCGACCGCCTGCTGGTCATGCACCAGGGCCGCATCCTGGCCGAGTTCGATCCGAGGAATTCGGAGCGGAGCGTCATCGGTGAGGCGATGGCGGGTCACCTTCCCGAGGAGGGGGCGGCATGAGGCGGCCGGTCCTCGTCCGGCGCGATCGACCCGTTCGTGGTGGGCAGCCCCTTGCTTTCGCCGTCGGCCTGGTCGTGGCGCTCCTCGTGGGCGCCGTCCTGCTCATGGCGGCGGGCCACGAGCCGATGCGCGTGTACCAGCGCATGTTCGAGAAGTCGCTCGGAGACTCGAATGCCTGGTCGCTCACCCTGAACCGGGCGGTGCCGCTGGGACTTGCGGGACTCGCCGTGGCCGTGGCCGGTTCGATGGGGCTCTGGAACATCGGGGCCGAGGGTCAGATCCTGGCGGGGGCCATGGGCGCCGCATGGGTTGCCCGCATCGGTGGGACATGGCCGGGCCCGATGCTCCTGACAGGGATGCTCGTGGGCGCCATCGTCGGTGGCGCCCTGCTGGCCCTGGTCCCGGCCGTGGCCAGGGCACGCATCGGCGTCAACGAGATCATCACCACGCTGATGCTCAACGAGATCGCCCTGCGCCTGCTCCAGTGGCTGATCCACGGGCCGTGGAAGGACCCCGCATCCTTCAACTTCCCGTTGACCCCGATGCTGCCCGACCAGGCACACCTGCCGATGCTGTTCGGGCGGGCGCACTACGGGGTCCTCATAGCAGGTGCGGTCATCCTGGTGTTCGGCGTCGTCGCCAGCCGCACGGCGTGGGGCTACGAGTTGCGGATCGCCGGCTCGTCTGCCGACACGGCCCGCTACGCGGGCATCTCGCTGAAGCGCAAGATCCTGACGGTTCTGCTGCTCAGCGGGGGCGTGGCCGGCCTCGCCGGAGGGGTCGAACTGTCCGGCACGGCCGACCGGCTCACAGAGGGCATCTCGAACGGTTTCGGCTATGCGGGCATCATCGTGGCCGCCCTGGCCCTGCTTCGACCGTCGGGCGTCGCAGTGGTGGCACTGCTCTTCGGTGCGGTCCAGGTCGGGGGCCAGAGCATCCAGATCATCGGGGTCCCGGCTTCGGTGTCGACGATCCTCCAGGCGTTCATCCTCTTCGGTGCCATCGGGGCCGGCGTGTTCGTCCGCTACTCGGTTCGGCTGATCCAGATGGGCGTCGACGCATCGGGCGAGGGGGAGGAGGCCGCATGACCGAGGCGTCGATGATCGGCCTGCTCGTGGCAACCGTCTCGTTCGGGGCGCTCCTCTACCTCGCAGCGCTGGGCGAGCTCATCTCGGAGAAGGCCGGGGTGCTCAACCTCGGCGTCGAGGGGATGATGGCCATGGGAGCGGTCAGCGCCTTCATGGCCGCCCACCAGACCGGCAACCCCTGGATCGGACTTGCGGTCGGCGTCCTGGCCGGAGCCCTGACGGGGTTCCTGCACGGCTGGTTCACGGTCGTGCTGGGCGCCGAACAGGTGGTTTCCGGCCTGTCGCTCACGATCCTCGGCCTGGGCTTCGCGGCGTACATGGGCAAGAACGTCGTGGGCCGTCCGCCGGGCGGCGTGCTGGCGCCGGTCGACTGGGGGCCCCTCACCGACATCCCGTGGGCAGGGCCGGTGCTGTTCGGCCAGGCGCCCTTCGTGTACCTGGCCGTGTTGGTCGGCCTGGCAACATGGTTCGTGCTGTCACGCACCCGAATCGGCCTGGCGCTGCGCGCCGCGGGCGAGTCGGCGTCCACCGCGGACGCTGCCGGACATTCCGTGGTTGGCCTGCGCCTGGGTGCCGTCGTGGTCGGGGGTGGCCTGGCCGGCGCCTCCGGTGCCTACCTGACCCTCACGCTCCCCCCACAGTGGGCCGAGGGCATCACCGCCGGTCGGGGCTGGATTGCCGTTGCGCTCGTGATCTTCGGCGCCTGGCGTCCGGGCCGGGCCGCCGTGGGCGCCCTGCTCTTCGGCGGACTGCTGGCCCTCAAGACCCGTCTGCAGACCTTCGGCGTCGACTTCTCGCCGATCCTGCTGTCGATGCTGCCCTACGTCTTCACCATCACCGTGCTGATCGCCATCTCGGTCCGCTCGAGGAACCGCCCGTCTCCGGCGCCCGCCGCCCTCGGTACCACCTACCGTCGCGAGGAGCGCTAGCGCTCGACGCCGGTGAGGAGGACGACGGCTGGTTCGTCGGCGTCGATCGTGTGGTCTCGGCGGGTAGCCAGCAGGCCCGCCACACC
>MPLW02069025.1_pt1 | contig 18222 bp, 16 predicted proteins | sample 1617351 | NCBI WGS metagenome assembly MPLW02 (sample SAMN05944803, study PRJNA350692) | marine metagenome | biome: marine; feature: ODZ; material: water; isolation source: 110 m water sample filtered on 0.2 um supor filter | place: Pacific Ocean | collected 2012-04-08 | depth 110m m
ATTTATTTTTTTTTAATAAAATTATACATATTTAATAAAATTGTTTAAAAACTGTGTTTTTTTTAATAAATATACCTACTCACAGCATCAATTACTAAAACAAGAAATATATTTAAATAAATTATATTTTGACAAGGGTTTAAATAATTAATATTAATCATCTTTCTTAAAATAACCTCCAATAAACAAGTATGAATTTACAAGATTTAAAAAATAAAGAACCAGAAGAGTTATTAAAACAGGCTGATAAACTCGAAATTGAAAACCCATCTTCATATAGAAAACAAGATTTAATGTTTGCTATTTTAAAAAAAATAGCTGCTGATGGTGAATTAATAACAGGTTTGGGGGTTATTGAGATAATGCAAGATGGTTTTGGTTTTTTAAGATCAAGAGAATCAAACTATTTACCAGGACCAGATGACATTTATGTTAGTCCTAATCAAATTAAAAAACTAAGCTTAAGAACGGGAGATATTGTTGAGGGCGAAATAAGAGCCCCAAAAACAGGTGAAAGATATTTTGCTTTAATTAAAATAAATAAAATTAATGAACAAAAAACAGATTTGGTAAAAAATCGAGTAAATTTTGAAGATCTAACCCCCCTATATCCTCAATCACGATTTAAACTTGAACAAGAAAAAATAACTCCGGACCTAACAGAAAGAATAATTGATATTATCGCCCCCCTCGGAAAAGGTCAGAGACAATTGATAGTGGCACAGCCCTTTACCGGCAAAACAATTATTATGCAAAAAATTGCTAATGCTATTATTAATAATAACCCCGACACAAAACTTATTGTTTTGTTGATTGATGAAAGGCCTGAAGAGGTAACAGATATGGCCAGATCTGTTAATGGAGAAGTAATAAGCTCAACGTTTGATGAACCAGCATCACGACACGTTCAGGTTGCAGAGATGGTGATAGAGAAAGCAAAAAGACTGGTTGAATATAAGAAAGATGTAGTTATTCTTCTTGATTCAATAACAAGACTTGGAAGGGCATATAACACAGTAGTTCCATCAAGTGGCAAAGTTTTAACGGGAGGCGTAGATGCAAACGCCCTACAAAGACCAAAAAGGTTTTTTGGCGCAGCCAGAAATGTTGAAAAAGGGGGTTCTTTAACAATTATTGCAACCGCCTTAATTGAAACTGGCAGCAGAATGGACGAGGTTATTTTTGAAGAATTTAAAGGGACGGGAAACAGTGAAATTGTTTTAGACAGAAAGCTTAGCCAAAAAAGAACTTATCCAGCCTTTGATATAGGCAAATCAGCAACAAGAAAAGAAGAGCTGTTGTTAGATAAAAATGAGCTTGGAAAAATATTTATACTTAGAAAAATTCTTGCACCAATGGGGGTTACAGAAGCTATGGAATTTTTACTAGATAAAATGCAAAACACCAAAACCAATAATGAATTTTTTCAAAGCATGGGAACAAAGGGCTAATATCGCTGGTACTATTTTTCTAACTTTTTTTTAAATTAAAATAAATAAATTAATCCAAACATTGCAAACGTAAACATAGACTTGTTTTGAGTATAAGTTTATTTACCATTCTTTATATGGTAAAAAAACAAGACACAATATACGCGCTTTCAACCCCACCCGGAAAATCTGCAATTGCTGTGGTTAGAATTTCGGGCAGCAAAGCCCTTGACTACATAAAAAAAATATCTTCATCTATGCCCACAAAACCAAACACATCAACATTAAATAAGTTAATTACAAAAACCGGCGACGTAATTGATCAAACAATAACAACTTACTACAAGGCGCCAAAAAGCTTTACAGGAGAGGATATGGTAGAAATATCTATGCATGGCGGCAATGCTGTAATAAATAAATTTATTGATGTTTTTAAAAAAAACAAAAAAACACGACTTGCTGAACCAGGAGAATTTACAAGAAGATCGTTTGAAAACAACAAACTTGACCTAACGCAGGTAGAAGCAATAAGTGATTTGGTTAATGCAGAAACAGAATATCAAAGGAAACAGGCACATAGTCAGCTTGAAGGAAATCTTACTTTAAAAACAAAAGAGATTTATAGTGAGTTGACAAACGTTCTTGCAAATATTGAAGCTATGATAGATTTTGCCGACGAAGAACTGCCAACAGATTTGTTAAATAACATAAAAGAACAAATAGAGAACATATCTAATGAAATATATAATATTTTATCAAAAAACAGCAAGGGAAGAAAAATCCGAGAAGGCTTTATTGTTGGAATAATTGGAAAGACAAATACCGGTAAATCAAGCTTTATAAATAATGTTTCTAACCAGGAAATAGCGATAGTTTCCAACAAACCAGGAACAACAAGAGATGCTATAGAATCATATATTGATATTCGGGGACTGCCAGTTAGGTTTTTTGATACCGCAGGAATTAGAAAACACAGGAATACTGTTGAAAAAATAGGAATAAAAAAATCTAAAGAGATTTCTAAAGAAGCTGATCTAAACCTTGTTTTTTTAAACAAATCATCTGAAATCGATGATTTTAAGAATGTTTCAAATCCCATATTTATACAATCAAAATATGATATTAGAAAAAAACCAACAACAATCAACGACATCACAAACATTTCATCAAAAAACAACTATGGAATAAAAAGCCTACTAAATAGAATTTTTCACCAACTTTCTGATAAAAACTTTACAGAAAACACATATATTTCACGTGAAAGACATATTGAGTGTCTAAAAAATACTATAAAATATTTAGAAAAATCTAAACAAAAAAAGAATTACGATGTTTTTTCAGAAGATATTCGACTTGCCATTAAAGAAATTTCAAAAATATATGGAAAAACTGATATAGAAAATATACTAGACATAATATTTAGTGATTTTTGTATAGGAAAGTAATTTCACGTGAAAAAAATAACATATTTTGACGTTATTGTTGTTGGTGGAGGACACGCTGGAGCCGAGGCGGCGGCAGCTGCGGCGCGAATGGGGGCAAAAACAGCATTAATTACCCATAGTATTAGTAAAATTGGTGAAATGTCATGTAATCCAGCAATTGGGGGCCTAGGCAAAGGTCATTTGGTAAGGGAAATCGATGCCCTGGATGGAATAATGGGTCAATCAATTGATAAATCTGGAATACAATTCAGGATGCTCAACTCTAGCAGAGGACCCGCAGTCAGGGGTCCTAGAGCTCAAGCAGATAGAAAATTATATAAGAATTCCATACAAAAGATCCTTTTTAATCAAAAAAACCTTAGTATAATTGAAGAAACAATAGAGGACTTAATAATTGATAAAAATAAGGTTTGTGGAGTCATAACACACAAATTAAAGAAAATGCACTGTAGATCGCTTGTTTTAACGACAGGGACTTTTTTACGGGGTCAGATAAGGATTGGAAAAAATTCTTATCCTGCCGGAAGACTTGGTGACAAGTCATCAATAAATTTAGCAAAAAAAATTGAATCATTAAAGTTTTCAATAGGCAGACTAAAAACAGGAACACCACCCAGAATCTATAAACAATCTATAAATTTCAATGATTTAGAAGAACAAACACCTGATAAAAATCCTGTTCCATTCTCATTTATTAACAAGTTTATCCACATTCCTCAAATTTCTTGTTTTATAACTCACACCAACAACAAAACTCATAAAATTATTAAAAACAACATCCATTTATCACCAATGTATTCTGGACAGATAATGTCAATGGGCGCAAGATATTGCCCGTCAATTGAAGACAAGATAAATAAATTTTCGGATAAACGCAGCCATCAAATTTTTTTAGAACCAGAGGGCCTTGATAACAACATTATATATCCAAACGGAATTTCGACCTCACTTCCAGAAAATATTCAAGAAAATTTTATTCGCTCAATTAAAGGACTAGAAAATGCAATAATTATTAAACCAGGGTACGCTATTGAATATGATTTTGTGAATCCACAAGAGCTCTACCACACGCTTGAAACAAAAAAAATTGACAATTTGTTTTTTGCAGGTCAAATTAACGGAACTACAGGATATGAAGAAGCGGCTGCACAAGGAATAATTGCCGGAATTAATTCAGCTCTAAAATTAAGTAATAATCGAAAATTTATTATCGATAGATCTGATGGTTACATTGGTGTTTTAATTGATGATTTAGTAACAAGAGGAACAAACGAACCCTATCGCATGTTTACCTCGCGTGCAGAATTTAGGCTTGTATTAAGAGCTGACAACGCGGATCAAAGACTAACCCCGCTGGGGATTAAAACAGGCTGCGTCTCTAGATTCAGAGAAAATATTTTCAATTATAAAATTAACAAACTAAAAAAAGATTTTAGTATGGTTAAAAGCAAATCTATTTCTCCCAACAAACTTAATAAACTTGGCATACCAATTAATCACGACGGAAAAAAGAGATCGGCCTTTGAGCTTTTATCCTTTAATAACATTGGTTTTGACGACATTGTCAAAATTTGGCCTGAAATGGGCTTGATTGATAATGAATCTAGAGAGCAGATTATTATTGAGTCTCAATATGCTGGTTATCTTAAAAGACAAAGGGACGACATTGATGATTTTAAAAAAGATGAGCAATTGACACTTCCCAACAACTTAGACTACAAATATGTTGGAAGCCTATCAAATGAAATAGTTGAGAAACTATCATTAATTAAACCTCCAACACTCGGGGCCGCCTCAAGAATCTCAGGAATAACTCCCGCTGCAATTATTGCCCTATTGAGACATGTCAGAAGACAAAAGAATAACAAAGAAGCCTGATTTGACAACCTTAAGTAAAACAATAAATGCTTTTTCGATTAATTCATCTCAAGAGAGTATGTTGATCAAATTTTTAAAAGAATTAGTTATTCACAACAAGCTCACAAATCTGGTCGGAAAATCAACTCTTGAAAATCCATGGCGCAGCCATATTTTGGACTGCATTCAGATTTCTTCATTTATAAAAAACAGAAACAGCACAATTTTAGATATGGGGACTGGCCCAGGTTTGCCAGGTTTGGTATTAGCGATAATTGGTTACAAAAACGTTAATCTCGTTGATTCTAATCGTAAAAAGATAAATTTTGTAAAACATATTGCAACAAAATTAAATATTGGTGTAAAAATTTATTTAAGCAGGATAGAAAAACTAAACGATTCAAAGTTTGATTTTTTGATATCCAGAGCACTGGCCAACCTAAACAAACTTTTCATTTATTCACACAAACTTATAGACAAAGACACTGTTTTAATTTTTTTAAAAGGGAAAAAAGTAAAAAATGAAATCCATGAAGCAAAAAAAATATGGAGCTTTAATAGTGAAATTTACCCAAGCCAATCTGATGAAAGAGGAAGTGTCTTAATAGTAAAAAATTTGAAACTTAAAATATGACTAAAATAATTTCAATAGCAAATCAAAAAGGAGGGGTTGGAAAAACCACAACAGCCATTAATCTCTCGACTGCGATGGCGGCTATAGATAAAAAAGTGCTGTTAGTTGACTCAGATCCACAAGGAAATGCCAGCACAGGGCTTGGAATTATTGAAGATTATAGAACACCCTCTCTATACGATCTTTTATCAAGCGGAGAATATGATGAAAAAGTTATTAAAAAAACATCAATTCCCAACCTTGATATTATTACATCAACTCAAGATCTTGCGGCATCAGAGATAGAATTAGCTGATGTTAAAAACAGAGAAGAACAACTAAAAAACATTATTAATAAAATACCCGGTTATGATTATTTTTTTATAGATTGTCCACCAGCACTGGGACTGTTGACGATTAACGGACTAGTGGCCGCGAGTTCAGTCATTGTTCCTCTTCAGTGTGAATTTTTCGCACTTGAGGGACTAAGCGCACTAACCAATACAATAGAATTAATTAAACAAAACTTTAACCCAGAACTTGAAATAGAAGGAGTGGTACTAACAATGCACGACAAAAGAAACTCTTTAAGTGATCTGGTTGAAAAAGACGTTAGAGAGTTCTTTGGAAAAAAAGTTTATAAAACTATTATCCCCAGAAACGTCAGAATTTCTGAGGCGCCAAGCCATGGAAAGCCCGTATTAATTTATGATACAACTTGCGTTGGCTCAAAAGCATATATAGATCTTGCCAAGGAGGTGATTTTCAATCAATAATGTGTAGCGTATATGAATAAAGAGAGCAAAAAGTTGGGAAGAGGTCTTAGCTCTTTATTATCACCGCATAATAGCAGAAATGATAATTTAGGAGATAAAACCTTTAAATTAATAAACATATCTTCGATTGAGGCCAGCGCCCAACAACCTCGAAAAAATTTTGTAAAAGAAGAGCTTGAAAACCTATCAGCTTCAATAAAATCTGAAGGTGTTTTACAGCCAATACTTGTAAGAGAAAAAAATAAAGATCTGTTTGAAATTATTGCCGGAGAGAGAAGATGGAGGGCTGCTCAAATTGCGGGAATTCATCAAATTCCTGCAGTGATCAAACAAATGAATGACGACGAAGCTATGCAGGCCGCCCTTATAGAAAACATTCAAAGAGAAGATCTAAATCCAATTGAAGAAGCAAGGGCTTATAAAACGATACTAGAAAGTGACGGTATAAATTATGACAATCTTTCTAATGCGATAGGAAAAAGCAAGAGTCACATTTCAAACACAATAAGACTTCTTGAATTAGATATAAAAATCCTAAATTACATAGAAAATGGAAAAATATCAATGGGGCATGCAAGAGCCCTTATTGGGGTTCCAAATGCCATTGATCTTGCTGATGAGATCATAAATAAAAAATTAAGCGTAAGAGAAGTTGAGCGCAACACGTCCAAATATAAAAAAACCAAGCGCAAAAATATTTCAAAAGATCCCAATATACTAGATTTAGAAAAAGAACTGTCAGAAAAAATTGGACTAAAAACCTTGATTCATTTTAATGAACAAGGCTCTTCAGGATCTATCACACTTTATTATTCAGATCTTGATCAACTCGACGACATTATGAAGAGACTAAAAAAATAATTATTTTATAGTCTTGGAAAAATTTAATAAAAAACGCTGAATAATTACTAAAAATCTAGAATCGTTTTTTCTAATATATAATTCGGCTTTTTGGAGTAAATTATTTATAATTCTTATTTTCATTAAATCCGCCCTGGATACAGCTAGTTCAAAACTATTTTTTTGTCTAAATAAGTATTTTGGCAAGTAGTGCTTTGCCAAGTCAGCAATATTATTTTTGTTTTTTCTCTCTGATGAAGAAATTAAAATTTTTAAAAATTTTTTTACTATTTGCAAAAAACTGTATGCATCAGCAGACGATCGTATCATTATTTCAGATTTTTTTATTATTGATTGATTGCTGCCGACAATACATTGAAAAAATAAATCCTCAAATTGTGATGAGCCTGCAGTGCCAGAGAGCTTGCTAATATCTTCAACCGAAGCATTAACTTCGCCATAATTAGAAATTTTTATTACTTCATTCTCAAGTATTTGATAATCATCGCTGCTGTTTTCTAGAAAAAACCAATACGCGTCTTTTGAAAGTTTGCAGTTGTGCTGATCAAATAATTTATCGATTAGTTTTTTTTTAAATTCTTTTGTTAATTTATAGCAAACAATCGAATAAAATTTTTTATGAAAATCAAAATATTTTTTGATTTTTGAGTTATTTTTTATATTTTCTCCTTCAATTATAATCGTGTTATTGTCATAGTTTATTTTTTCTAAACTTTCTATCAACGAATCATTTGGATTTTTAATTTGAAGAATGTTTGATTTATAAAAAAGTGATTGGGTATGTGTTAGCTCTTTTAAATAATTTTTATTATTAGTTTTGAGATTTAAAATTTTTCTTTCGCTGTAAGTATTAGATTTGTGTTTGCATAAAATAATATTTTTAACTTTGTTAATTAAGCCTTCTTCATTTCCTGATATAAAAAAAACTGTTTTTTCAAATTTATATTGATCAAGATTATCTAAAAATTTTTCTGCATTAACCTTCATTTTTACATTTTAAATTATTATAATTTATTGATAGTTCACTTAAGAACTGATCAATGTTTGAACGTAGATTTTTTGTAGATAATTCTTTTTCAGCAAGATCGGTTCCAAAACTATATCCTGCTGATTTTGCATCGTATAAATTATTTGTTAATATGTTTTTTTCAAAGATTATGCATTTTTTGTTTATATTATTTAAGGTATATTTTATATCGTGTTTAATCATAAATTTCGAGGCTGTTGCATCAGCCTCTATCACAGCGGCATCAATCGATTCGCTTGAAACTATCGATAAAATATAAGTGGGATTACTCTCCGATCTCCCAATTTTGCTTAATAAATAACTATTAATAATATCTCTATTATTTCCACTTATTGAAAAAAGGGTTTTTTCTTTGATTTTATCAAAATTAACATCATTATAAACAAACGTAAAACCGGAACAGTTTATTATTAAAACCATCAACGGAATTATAAAAAATATTCTTTTAATCATTTAATTATTTCAAAACTATATTAATTATTTTTTCTGGCACGAATATTATTTTCTTAATTAATTTTTTATCAATCATCTTTTTAATTTTTTTGCTATTTAAGGCTTTAATTTTAACCTCTTCCTTACTGATGCCAACATCAAATTCTATTATTTCTCTTGTTTTTCCATCAATTTGTATAGCAATTTTACATATTTTTTTTGTTTGGATTGTTGGTGCTTTAGGCCACAGTTGATTAATTGCCAAACCGTCCAGACCCAAAGATTTCCAGATTTCTTCGCTTAAATGAGGTGTAAAGGGTTGTAACAAAAGAGCTATATTTTTTAAAGATTCTTTCAAACAATTTTTTGAAGAAGATTTGTTAGAAATAGTTTTTTGTAAAAAATTAATCAATTCATATAAATTAGCTATAGATTTATTATAATGAAAAGCATTAATATTATTTGTTACATTTTTTATAGTATCATTTGTTTTCCCCCTTAACAGCTGATTGTCTGTTTTGTTATTTTCTATGTAGTCATCCGACAAACATAATTGTAAAAGATTCCACACCCTGTTTATAAATCTATATGAACCCGTTACACCGCTTTCTGTCCATTCAAGGTCTCTTTCTGGAGGACTGTCTGACAGTATAAACCACCTAGCAGTATCTGCTCCATATTTTTCAATTATGTCAGATGGATCAACAATATTTTTTTTAGACTTGCTCATTTTTTCAATTTTACCAACTTTTACTTTATTTCCCTGATTGTCTGTTATTGATTCTTTATTGTAAATAATTTCATCCGGACCAATCCACTCATTTTTATGATTTTGAAATGTTTGGTGCGTAACCATTCCCTGAGTGAACAGGCCTTTGAAGGGCTCATCTAATTCTATGTAGCCAGTGTCCCTTAATGCTTTAACAAAAAATCTTGAGTATAATAAGTGTAGGATTGCGTGTTCTACCCCCCCTATATATTGATCAACTGGTAACCAATAATTTATATCCTCTTTAACAAAAGCATTAAGATCTCTTGGATTACAATATCTCAAATAATACCATGAAGATTCAAAAAATGTATCAAACGTGTCAGTTTCTCTTTTTGCTTTCATCCCTGTTTTAGGGCACGAAACATTTCTCCACTCATCAATTTTTTCTAAAACATTTCCTGAACCACTTAATTCTTTAACATTGGGAAGTTTAACCGGGAGGTCTCTTTTTGGAACTGGTATTATTTCGCCGTCCTCTCGATACATTACAGGTATTGGACATCCCCAAAATCTTTGTCTTGATAATCCCCAATCTCTTAAACGATAATTAATTTTTTTATTACCAATCTTTTTTTCAACCAATTTTTTGATGACAATTTTTTTTGCATCTTCAATTTTTTCACCATCAAGAAAAGAAGAATTTATTAAATTTCCCTCGCCCACATAAGCCTCGTTAGTAATTTTATATTTATCTTTTGATTTTCCTTCTGGCAGTATTACTGGGATTATTTCTAATTTATATTTGATCGCAAACTCAAGATCTCTTTGATCGTGAGCGGGACAGCCAAATATTGCGCCAGAGCCATACTCCATCAGAACAAAATTTGCCAAAAAAACAGGCAACAACTTTTTTTCAATAAAAGGATGTTCTACAAACAAACGTGTTTTGAATCCTTTTTTTTCTTTTTCCGGGCTAAGAGACGAACATTCCTTTACAAATTTTTTTGCAACCTCATCTCTTCTTATAATATCTTTAGATATTGGATGATCTGTAGAGATAGCGCAAAAGCTTGCGCCAAATATTGTATCCGGTCTAGTAGTGAATACATTCAAAGAATTTGAATTTAAATTCTGTGGATTACTTATCTTAAAATTTATCTCTACCCCAAAAGACTTACCTATCCAATTAGATTGCATAATTTTTACTTTTGATGGCCAGTCATCAAGTTGATCCAGGCAATTTAAAAGCTCTTCAGAATAGGCGCTAGTTTTTAGAAACCATTGGGATAATTTTTTTTGTTCAATTTCAGCTCCTGATCTCCAGCCTTTGCCATCTATCACCTGCTCATTAGCTAAAACCGTCTGATCGACAGGATCCCAATTTACAAAAGATTCTTTTTTGTATGCTAATTCCTTTTTCAACAAATCTAAAAAAAAAGACTGTTCATGCTTATAATAATCAGGGTGACAAGTAGCAATTTCCCTTGTCCAATCAATTGAAAGCCCTATAGACTTTAATTGCGACCTCATTAAATTGATGTTTTGATAAGTCCATTCTGACGGTGATTTTTTTGCAACGATTGCAGCATTTTCTGCAGGAAGACCAAATGCATCCCAACCCATTGGATGCATAACATTAAATCCACACATTTTTTTATACCGGGCCACCACATCTCCCAAGGCATAGTTTCTAACGTGTCCCATATGAATTTTACCCGAAGGATATGGAAACATTTCCAATACATAATATTTCTTTTTGTTTTTATCTGTTGCTGTTTGAAAAATTTTTTCTTTTTCCCATTTCTGTTGCCACAAGCGCTCAACTTTTTTATGGTTGTATCTTGATGACACGTTGCTAACTTTGAGAGAGTCTTATTTTTTTTGCTTTGTTCAGAATAGCGTTTTCAAGCTTTGCATCATTATCAATATTATTTTTTATGTCTACCCATTGGCCATTTGACAATGATTGGCAAAAAGAGTTGACTTTTAAATTATCAGTCTTCATTTCATATCCCTTAATAAATATATTTATCTTACATCTTTCGTTAGGGGCGCCTTGGTTGGCATACCAATCAGTGATTATTATACCCGCAAAAGGATCCACAGAAGCAAGAGGCATAAAATCTATAGTCTCCAAACTTCCTTTCCACAAGTATGGATTAATGGGTAGTCCAATAGTAGCGGTTGTTTTTTCAGACTTATTAATCCCACCCAAAGACAAACCTTTTTTGCCAAGCAAGCCACCACCGGACTTTAATCTGTTTTCTGCGTCAGCCAGCGCCAATTGATGTTCTTCTTGAGTGCCGCCAGGAAAGGTTGTGCCCGATCTTTTGATTATTTCACCTTGTGTTTGAGCCTCTAATTGAGAGGTATCAATTCCCCTGGTTTCATTACAAGATGTTAAGAGGAAAGAAAGGATGGGAAGCAGGAAAATCAAAATAAGCTTTCTATTCATAATAGACAAGTATTCCAATCAAGTGAAAAAATAAACAAAAAAAAAGCGGCTTATTTGAAGCCGCTTTTATAATAGAATAAAAAATTATAGGTTATTAGAAGCTTACAGTAGCCCCAACATACCAAGATGAGCCACTAAATGCTGCCGCAGATGAACCTTCATCATTTGAGTCTTGGTTTCTGTATCCAACTGTTCCAGTAACGCCTGAAGCTATAACATAATCAACACTTGCTCCAATTACGTCCACTGAGTCTTCAGAGCCTGTTGCGATGGTGCCAAGAACTTCATCTTTTGCATCACCACTAGTTGCGCCAACATTAAACGTAATGTCGCCAGATACATATTTTGCACCCACAGATGCAAATGAACCCTGCATTTGGTTGTTTTCTGCAACCCAGTCACCATCCATAAAGCCTGCACCGACAGTTAAGTCGCCAGTTGCCACAGTTGCCCCTACATGGAAAACAGCGTTATCTTTAGTAGCAGTTTGACTGTTATTAGTAGCATCGTGATAGCCAGCACCGACTGTCACGGTTGAATCACCCGCAGTAGTTACATAAGTAACACCTACCGCATAAGCGTTTTCAAGCGTAACAGTTTTATTAGCGCCGCTTGTTTCAGACACATCACTATTAAATGCTGCTGAAACATTCGCACTGAAACCTTCAATGCCAAAAGCATCTGCCGCAGTTGCATAATCAAATCCAACCTTATCAGAAGATGCGCCAGTTGTTAAAGCACCAGCTGAATTGTTACTTGAAGTGTTAGTAATTCCCACTTCGCCGCCACCACCAGGAACGGAAACAGCGTGTGCCGCTGATGCTGAACCTGCTTCAATTAATTGTAGTGATGATCCGTCAGTGAAAGTCAATGTTAAACCACTTGCATCTGATTCAGCTCCACCTTCATCAGTTAGAGTGAAGCCAGTAGCAATTTTTACCCCTGCATCAGTAGTCTCAGAAATGCTAACATTGAAGTTAGTCAATTGTTTTTCCCCAACTGTATCACTGTCAGAGGAATCAGGATTTTCTCCTTCAACACCGGTTCTGTTATGACCTGAGAAAGTTGCCGAAGCAGCTTCCGCAACGCCAGCAGCGCCCATAGTTGAGGCAAGAGCACTTGCTAGTAATAGTTCTTTTTTCATAATTACTCCTTTTGAGTTAATGAATATTCATTAATAGTGAAGAAAATATTTCTTCACTTAAAGACAGATATACAATAAATTTTTTTTCTCGACAATTTCAGATAAAAAATATATTTTTTTTTAAAAATGTTGTAAATTTACAACAAAATATTATTAAGAAAATGGGCTTTCAACATCAACAATACAACCAAATTCTATCATTTATAAATAAAAATTGCAGAAAATCAATAAATACACCCAAAATTATCGCTATATCAAAAAATCACCCGATATCAAGCGTAAGAGAAGCCATTGATAGCGGTGTTAGGATCTTTGGTGAAAATAAAGTTCAAGAAGCGCTTTCAAAATTCAGTGATTTAAAGAAACAGCACAATTCAATTGAATTGCACTTAACGGGCCCTTTACAGACAAACAAGGTAAAATCAGCATTATCTATATTTGATATATTTCAAACACTGGATAGGGAAAAATTAGCGATTGAATTTAATAAGCGTATGGTAAGGGATTCAGATAAGAAATTTTTCATTCAAGTGAACACAGGAAACGAAAAACAAAAAACAGGCGTACACTTAGCATCTTCGTCTGATTTCATAGATTTCTGTCAGCAAGATTTAAACTTGTCAATTATTGGATTAATGTGCATGCCGCCAATAAATGATGATCCCACGAAACATTTTACCATTCTGAAAAATTTAGCTGAGAAAAAAAACTTACAGTTCTTAAGTATGGGTATGAGCGCAGATTATAAAAAAGCCTTAATCCTCGGAGCCACTCATATAAGAATCGGAACTTTGTTGTTCGGAAGCAGATAGATTATGAAAATTGATGTAGCAATTATGAATGACAACCAAGAATCAGAGATCTGCAGATTTATCAGCGCTATAAATGAATTCAATATTTTTTTAAAACCGATTGAAGATATTGACAATAAAACAAACGGACTTACAATCATTATTGTTAACAAAAAAGAAGATGAAAAACAAATTAAGGATTTAAAAAAATTACTAGCACGCGAACGTACTAACTTTATTTTTTTAATTCCATCTTCATTAAAATCAATATCAAAAGCAACCAATAATAAGATTGTTTATTTTCCAATAAACATAATTGATTTTGAAAAAGAAATTTCAAAACACACAAACAATATGACCATAAAGTTTGGTTGCTTCAGTTTGACCAACCAAAATCTTTTATTTGAGAATAACAATCAGTACATATATTTAACAGAACCAGAGGCACATATAATTAAACTACTTTTTTTGAATAAATTAGTTAAAAAAAGTCAAATTAAAAGTGAGGTTTTAAAATTAAGCGCTGCCGTTGAAAGCAAATCTCTTGAAACTCACTTGTATCGTTTAAGAAAAAAATTATCAACATTAAGTCCTAATATTTCGATTAGATCTGATGATAAAAATAATTTAGTAATTACTGAGACTAATTGAATAAGGGGTTGGCGAGACTAAACATTTTATCATCCAGAGCAGGGTTGTAGTTCGCATTTACAATGGCAAAACTCGTGAGACCCTCTGAGTTGTTAATTTCAATTTTTCTAAGCTTTATTGGTGATTTTTCAAAAATAATTTTAATATTATTGATCTCGTCTTTGATTTTTATTTTTTTAATAAAATTAAAAGAATTATTTTCATCATTAAACTTAATATCTTCTAAAAATTTTTTATCATAAAAAAAATCAAAAAAAATTTTTGCCACAGTGTTTTTGGGATTGAAATATTCCACTTCTTTTAAATCAAGATTATAATACATAGCTTTATTATCTTTTATAACAAAGACCATTTGTGTTGGCGCGCTATACTCTATTCTCAATCTGTTTTTTTTTAAAAAAAATTCACCTTCTTGAAGAGCACCATCACTATATTGAATAAAACTTGAAGAAAACTCTTTATTATTGGATAAATATTTTAATATTTTTAACCTATAGTTTTTGTCATTCTCATCTGCTTCGGCTAAAAAACAAGTTAAGATTAGTAAAAAAAAAATTATATGTGAGTGATTTATCTTTTTATTTTTTAAGAACACTTCTTTTTCCTGCTTGGCTTGCTTCTGATATAATTCCTTCCTCTTCCATTTGTTCAACCATTCTTGCCGCTCTGTTATATCCTATTTGCAGATAGCGCTGAATAAAACTAGTAGATACTTTTTGTTGATTAACAACGATCGATACAGCTTTGGAATAAAGCTCATCAGTATTTTTTGACTGCAAATCAAAACCCAAATCATTTTTTAAATCAGAGATTGATTCATTGGTAATATCCAGTTGTGTTCCATTAGCTGACTGGGACTTTATATACTCAACAACACTCTCAATTTCATTCTCAGATATATATCCACCATGCAAACGTACTAAATTTGCTCCATTTTCTAAAAACAACATATCACCGCTTCCCAATAATTGTTCCGCCCCCATTTCATTCAATATAGTCCTGCTATCAAATCTGCTAGCAACCCTAAAACTAATCCTGCTTGGAAAATTTGCTTTTATTGTTCCCGTAATTACATCAACACTTGGTCTTTGTGTGGCTGCGATAAGGTGGATGCCAGAAGCTCTTGCCATTTGAGCCAGCCTTTGAATCAGGTTTTCAACTTCTTTTCCCGCAACCATCATTAAATCTGCCATTTCATCAACCACAACCACAATTAACGGCATTTTTTCTAAAGGGATTTCTCTTTTTTCTATAATGGGTTTTTTAGTTTCACTGTCTACGCCAGTTTGAACTTCTCGATATAATTTTCTTCCCTTGGTTAAGGTTGATTTAATTTTATAGTTAAAAGATTGAATATTTTTTACATTTGTAGAAGTCATTAAACGATATCGATTTTCCATTTCCCTAACAACCCACTTTAATGCAAAAACCGCTTTTCGGGGATCTGTCACAACAGGAGATAAAAGATGAGGAATGTTTTCATAGATACTTAATTCAAGCATCTTTGGATCAATTAATATTAATTTGCACTCACTAGGTTTAAATTTATATAAAAGACTCATAATCATAGCATTGATTCCTACGGACTTTCCAGATCCTGTGGTTCCAGCAATTAGCAAATGAGGCATTCTTTCTAGATCTGTATACTTTTTTTCACCTGAGATGTTTTTTCCTAATGCTAGAGTTAATTTTTTACCCGAGTCCATAAAATCACTATCTTTTATTAAGTCCCCCAAAAAGACATCCCGTCTTGTTATGTTTGGTATTTCAATACCAATAGTGCTTTTGCCAGGCTGGGACGATATTCTGGTAGACACTGACGACATCGCCCTTGCAATATCTGCCGACAAACCCACAACCTTACTTGTTTTTATACCTGGGGCAGGAACGAACTCAAACAATGTGACTACAGGTCCTGATCTAAAACTACTAATATCTCCTTCAACGCCATACTCTTTTAAAATTATCTCAAGTTTTTTTGAATATTCTATATTTGTTTTCTCAGCCTCCTTGTAATTAAGTTTCTTTTCATTGGTTGTTTTTAATAAAGTTATGGGCGGTAATGCATATTTATTATCAAACTTTATTTGGGAGCTTTTGTATATCTCTTGGCTGCCCTCATCTGGAAAATTTTGTTTTTCTATTGTAGGTTCTGTCCTTAATTTTTTTATTTTTTTTGCAACAAAACTATCTCCCATTCTCTTTTCTTGTGGCAATGAAGGTATAGGAATTTTAATAAATTTAAATAGTTTGAAAAAATAGCTTACAAGATTTAATATTTTTTTACTAAGAGAAAAAACAAAAACAACCCTAAAAGTTAATCCATAAGAAATAAATAACACGGACAATAAAAAAATGAAACCAGGCATTGCCCATTTGAAAAAAATATTGTTTTGAAAATTTAAGAAAAAATTTTTTGTTAAATCAAAAAAAAATTTACCTATTAAGCCTGCATCAATATTGGCAAGCGCAAGTGACAAATTTAAAATACAGACACCTATTAATAAAGAAACAATATGAACAAAAAAATTTTTGTATTTAATTCCAAAAATTGATTTTATGCCAATGATGAGAAAAAAAATCGGAATCAAATATGAAGAGTAATGCAAAGTTGCTAAGAAAAAACCAGAAATGCGCGCCCCGTATGTTCCCAAATAGTTTAGAGTTATTAATGATGAAGTAAGATTTCCAAATGTAGCATCACTTTCATTGAAGCTTATAAGACTCAAAAATAAAAAAATAGCAATTATTAGAGAAATAAGGCCAAATACCCTAGATATAATAAATGATTTAAGACTATCTGATTTAAACATATATATTCTTTGTAATACTATTAGATTTATATATTTCGAAGAAAATTATTAATGAAAAAATATCTGATGCAATAATTATATGAGCCGAATTAACAGGATTGTACACAATTTAAACAAACATAATGCTAGAAAATTTTTTTCTATAATGTTTAGTGTGTTCATTGCTATCACCCAAAGCTTCGAAATATTTTATCAAAGTTTTTTTAATTTTATCCTTATCCTTATGACTTTTGTATAGTTCTAAAAGTAACTCAAGTGCATTTTTAGTCATTTGATTAACAAAATATTTTTCACTCAAAATTAACGCATTATCCAAATTTTTTGGATTTTTCTCATAAATATTTTTAATTTCGTTTAGTGAAGGCCCCTTACTACTATTTTCCTTAATTTGGAGGTTTGCGATTACTGATTTAATTTTATGTGTGTCTAATATTTCTTTACTAAGGGCCGATATAAAATCATTTGTTTCTTGAAATTTTGATGATTCAATCATACAATTTAAATACAGGCTAATTGCAATTATATCTTTGGAATTTTCACTAATAAACTCCTCTAATAAAGACTCAGCCTGTGTTAATTGTTTGTTAGAAATTAATTCCTTGATCCCATCATAAAAAGCGGAATTGTCTTTTTTAATGCTTTCACCTAATACTTTTTCAATAAATTCAATAATTTTTTTCTGAGGCAGGACGCCCTGAAATGCATCAGCTAATTGTTTATTTTTAAATGCGTATACGGCGGGGATAGATTGTATTCTTAATTGTGCAGCTATTTTTTGATTTTCATCAATATTAATTTTTGCCAAATATACCCTTCCCTCACAATCATTAATTATATTTTCTAAAATCGGACTTAATTGTTTACATGGCCCGCACCATGGAGCCCAAAAATCTACAAGTATAACTCTATTTATTGATGCCTCTATAATTTTTTGTTGAAAAGAATGTTCATCAATATCAAATATATAGTCATTTTTATTGTCCAATGTATTTGTTTTATTCATTTTCAATTGTGTAATTATCAAAATTAATAATATTAACAAGTTTGTTATTTTTTTTCATAAATAGAAGAAAATCTTTGATATCAAGAGAAATAGTTGATGTATTAACAAGGGGGTGAAAGTTAACTTTTTTGTGATATAAAATTTTTTTATCTAAAAAAAACTTAATCTCGTTATTCTGATCATTAATTAGACCAAAGGGCGTTACCGAACCA
>MPLW02025877.1_pt1 | contig 17685 bp, 14 predicted proteins | sample 1617351 | NCBI WGS metagenome assembly MPLW02 (sample SAMN05944803, study PRJNA350692) | marine metagenome | biome: marine; feature: ODZ; material: water; isolation source: 110 m water sample filtered on 0.2 um supor filter | place: Pacific Ocean | collected 2012-04-08 | depth 110m m
CCAATGGGTAAACAACTAACTTTTTTATTATAAAAATATTTATTTAAACAAAAAGTTCTCCAAACAAAGTCAAAATTATCGTAAATAGAAGTCAAATCATAAAGATCATTTTCGTCGCCCAAATGTATTAAAAATATTTTAGAACATACCAAGCTTAACTTTGTGTAAAAATTACCTTTTTTTTCAATACTGGAATCTACGATTATTAAAATATCATCTTTTTCTATATCTTTCTCGCCTTGAATAACTTTAAATTGAATTTTATTTAGTGCTTCATAGATCCATTTATCTGAATTATTTTTGTGATATAAGCCCCATTTATAATCTCTAGCATAATCTCTAGCCGTTTTACCGGCAGGATCATTTGAGGTCGGCTTATTTTGATTATGGGTATTCCAAAATAATTTAATCATTAAAGATTAAAATTTTATTTTTCTAAGAAACTTTTTAGGTGTTTTGATCTGCTTGGATGCTTAAGTTTTCTTAAGGCCTTTGCTTCAATTTGTCTTATTCTTTCTCTGGTTACAGAAAACTGTAAACCAACTTCCTCTAGAGTGTGGTCTGTATTCATTCCTATACCAAAACGCATTCTAAGTACTCTTTCTTCTCTTGGTGTAAGTGTTGATAATATTTTTGTTGTAGATTCCCCCAGATTTGATCTGATTGAAGCTTCTAATGGGTGTAATGCATTCTGATCTTCAATGAAGTCACCTAGAATACTATCCTCTTCATCTCCCACGGGAGTTTCTAAAGAAACTGGTTCTTTAGAAATTTTTAAAACTTTCCTGACTCTATCCAATGGTAAAGCTAATTTCTTTGCGAGTTCTTCAGGCGTCGGTTCTCTTCCTCGTTCGCTTAAAATTTGCCGAGATGTTCTAACCAACTTATTAATTGTTTCGATCATATGCACAGGTATTCTAATTGTTCTAGCTTGATCGGCGATTGATCTAGTTATAGCCTGTCTAATCCACCAAGTTGCATATGTAGAAAATTTATAACCTCTTTGATATTCAAATTTATCAACGGCCTTCATGAGACCAATGTTTCCTTCTTGAATTAAGTCTAAAAACTGCAAACCTCTGTTTGTGTATTTTTTAGCAATAGATATGACCAATCTCAAATTAGCTTCAACCATTTCTTTTTTTGCTATTCTTGACTCCTTTTCACCTTTTTGAATTCTGCTTACTAATTTTTTAAATTCACCAACTGGTAATCCAATTTTCTGACTTAATTCTAGCAGCCTTTCTCTAATTTCAGTAAATTCCTTATTATTCTTTTTAAAAAAATTTTTCCCAGCGCTTTTTTCTTTCAAAAGTGAAGATAAATTTGGATTAATTTCATTTCCCAAATAATATTTAAGAAATTCATTTCTAGAAATATTATTTTTTACTACCATGCGCATCAGAGCACCTTCCAGAAAAATTATTTTTTTGTTTTCTTGATAATGTTCTTGTACTAATTCTGCTAATACAGATTGACTGATTTGAAGTGTTTTTATTTCCTCAACTAATCCACTTTGTATTTTTCTATATCTATTATCTTTTGATCTAGTAAATATATTATCTTTTAGAATGCAATTTAATTTTTCTTTTTGATACTTAATTAATTTGTAGTAATTTTTTGAAAGTTTATCAATAACTGAAATGACTTGGGGTCTGATTTCTTCTTCCATTGCCGCAAGGGATGGATTAAACTCATCTTCTTCATTTTTGAGCTCCTCTTTTTTGTTATCCTTCTCTTCTTTTAAATCTTTGTTCAATTTGCTATCTAATTGTTCTTTTGTGTTTGACTTATTTTTTTTAACAACCTTGAGTCTTTCTCCTGATTCAACATCCATGTAAGTTGAGTCAATGTCTATAATTTCTCTAATTAATAATTCACTTTTTTCCAATTTGTCTTTCCATTCAAAAACTTTTTTTGCAGTTAGTGGACTTTGTGAAAGAGCTCCTATCATGATATTTTTTCCGGCTTCTATCCTTTTTGCAATCGCAATTTCACCTTCTCGAGAAAGAAGCTCAACACCACCCATTTCTCGTAAATACATTCTGATTGGATCATCGCTTTTATCCAAACCTTCATCTTTGCTGACATTTGTTTGTGATAACTCCTTTTTTTTAGCTGAACGATAATCTGATTTTTTTTGGACGAGAACAATTTTGTTATCAAAAATATAAAAAAAAGCTTTTTCTATATTCTCTTTACTATAATGTCTTTTACCAAGTGATTTTGCCAACTCTTCGTAAGTTATAAAACCTCTATGAATTCCTTTGTCTAGTAATCGTTTAAATGATCTTGTAATTAATTTTTCTGTAATGTTTCTCATTTTCAATAACTAATTAGAGGACTCATATATAATAATTAAACAAGTAATATCTATAGCTCATTTATCCTCTTTTTAGTTGACTTCTAACAGATAATAGCTCTGAATAAAGTTCTTCGTCAAGATTTGACGAAACTCTGCCTTCTAAAAATTCTGCTTTCTCACGAAGGTTAATTTTTTTCATTTCATCAATAATTTCATCAAATATTGAAACTATTTCTTTTTCTTTTTTATTTTTTGCAATAATTTTTACTGGAGCATTCATGTTAATTTGATTTATTTTATCTCTAAATTTGCCGTCGAAATCTTCTGAATTTAATTTTTTCTTATCAAGAAACTTTTCTGATAATAAATGACCAACCAATTTCTTAATAAATTCGTTCAGTATGTCACTCGAAAAATTGACTTTAGAAATCGATTCTATATTTTTTCTGAAAATATCCAGATTATTTATAATTAAAAACAAAATTGAAAATTCTTTTAATTCTTTTTTCGTAAATTGGTTCATCTGTCTATACGCGTCCTTTGTTTGCTGGAGAGGATTGTTCGATTTTTTGTATTTTGAAAAACTATTTTTTCTAAAATTTAAGTTAGGAGTAAGTTCATTTAATTTTCGTGTAAAATTATCGAGAAAGTATTTAGCTAATGTCTTATCTCTCACCTCGTTACACAAAGATCTAATTTTTTTTTCAAATAGTGAGAGTGAATGAGGATTATTGCTATCAACATCTTTATTGTAAGAATTCCAAATAAAGTTTTGAATTTCTGTTTTTGTTTCCGCAAATTTTATAAAGGATTCTTTTCCTTTTTGATTTATAAAAGCATCCGGATCTAAATTTTCCGGCAAAGTTAAAAAATAAATATTAAAATTCGATTTAATTAATGGAAACAATCTCTCAGCGGCTCTTAACGCGGCTTTTTGTCCACTACTGTCTCCATCTAAACATATAATTGGATTTCTAAAAAATCTCCAAATTAAATCTATTTGTTTTTCCGTCATTGCAGTTCCTAAATTTGCGACTACATTTTTGATGCCAAATTTATGTAAATTAATGACATCCATATAACCTTCGACAATATAAACTTCATCATTTTCATTTTTAAATTTTTTTGCACTACTAATATTATATAAATTATTTCCTTTTTTATAAAATTCCGTTTCGGGTGAATTAATATATTTGGCGGTATTCGTTTTAGAAAGCGTTCTTCCTCCTAGAGCCAAGATAGAATCATTCAAACTCTTAACTGGGAAAATAATTCTGCTCCTAAATCTATCTGTATATTTTTTTCTGTTTTCATCAAAATAATAAATACCCGAAGAGTTAATTTGTTTTTCATCAAATCCTTTTTTTAAATCCTCGTAGAAATTACTGTTTTTTGATGCGTACCCAATTTTAAAATAAATAATTTCTTTTTCCGTAATTTTTCTATTATTTAAATATTCAAGAACTTCTGGATTTTTTTTCGAAATTAATTCCTCATGACAATTGTTTACGTATTTTTCCAAAACAGAATTATAAATTTTCCATCTATTTTGCATTTCCTTACTTTGTTTGTTGAATCTATACTGTTGCATGCCTGCTTCAGCTGCAAGAGTCCTTACAGCTTCTCCGAATTTATAATTTTTTGTTTTCATTAAGAAATCAAAAATATTTCCGTGTTCAGTTGAACTAAAACAGTGGTAAAAACCTTTCTCATCATTCACGGTAAATGAAGGAGTTTTTTCATTTGAAAAAGGTGATAATCCGATAAATTCCTTGCCACGTTTTTTTAGTTTGATCGACTTTCCAACCACTTGTGAAACTTTTAATCTAAGTTTAATTTCGTTAAGATATTCCTTCGGATATTTCATTGATTCAATAAGCCTTTAACGATTATATTTGCTCTGGAAAAATCAATTGCATCTGCATATTTTTGTTTTAAAGATCCCATAATTTTTCCCATATCTTTAATACTTGTAGCACCTAGAGATTTTATTACCTCTTTGCATACCTTTTTTGTTTCCTCTTCGCTGAATTGTTTTGGTAAAAAGGTTTCAATTATTCTAATTTCTTCTTTCTCTGCTTCTAGCAAATCTTGCCTGCCTCCCTTCTGATATAAATCAACAGAATCCTGCCTTTGTTTTTTCATTTTTCGAAGTACTTTAATGATTTCGGGATCTTTAATGCCTTCTTTATTTGAGGCAGATCTATTAGCAATGTCCCGTTCTTTGATAGAAGCCAAAATTAACCTTAAGGTAGAAACCAAGGTTTTATTCTTATTTTTTTGCGCTATATAAAAATGTTCGTTTATTTTTTCCCTTAATGACATGAATTATAAAAATATCAACTTACTTTACTAGCCAAATTTCTTCAAAAGAAAAAAATTCCATCTTGACGAAACAAAACCTTTTTCATATGTTGCGCAAAATCATGTTTTATAGTAAAAGCCTTTAACTCATGAGTTGTATTTGGTAGCAAAAACAAATTTAACCCATATATTAAAACATAATCTTAAAAAGATTAATCCCACAGGCGTTTTAGTTTTAGAGAATGGATCTTTTTTTCAGGGATATGGCTTTGGCTTTGAGGGTGTTGCAACAGGTGAAATATGTTTCAACACTTCAATAACGGGTTATCAAGAAATAATCACAGATCCTTCTTATGCAGGACAAATCATAAATTTTACATTTCCCCACATAGGTAATGTTGGCACAAATAGTGAAGATAATGAGTCAGACAAAATATGGGCAAAAGGAGTAATATTTAATACTGACGTTACTCTGCCATCTAACTATCGCTCTATCAAAAAATTAGATATTTGGCTTAAAAAAAATAAAATAGTTGGAATTACAGGAATAGATACTAGAAAATTGACTAATTATATTCGAGATCACGGGGCTCCAAAAGGGACTGTGGGATTTTCAAACAAAATAAAATATGACGTTAAAAAATTAAAAAAAATAACTGAAAATTGGTCCGGATTATTAGATTTAGACCTAGCCTCTGAAGTAACATGTAATAGATCTTATAAATGGAATTCACTTAAAACTTGGGACAAAAAAAAAGGTTATTTAAAAAATAAAAATAAAAAATACAAGATTATTGCAATTGACTATGGAATTAAAAAAAATATTTTAAGATGTTTTGCTGATTTACATTGTGAAGTGAAAATTGTACCTGCTAAAACATCGAGTCAAAAAATTTTACGTGAAAAACCTGATGGTATATTTTTATCTAATGGTCCAGGAGATCCAGCAGCAACAGGAAAATATGCTATTCCAATTATTAAAGAACTTTTAAGAAGTAATGTACCCATATTTGGTATATGTCTTGGCCACCAGCTTCTAGCTTTGGCTTTAGGTGCCAAAACTTCTAAAATGCACCTTGGGCACAGAGGAGCTAACCATCCAGTAAAAAATCTTATAACTAATAAAGTTGAAATCACTAGCCAAAATCATGGATTTAAAGTTGAAGAAAATAGTATTCCTAATAACGTTAATGTTACTCATCTATCTTTATTCGATAAATCTGTAGAGGGAATTGAATTAATAAATAAACCCATTTTTTCGGTTCAATACCATCCAGAAGCTAGCCCTGGTCCACAAGACAGTAAATATTTATTTAATAAATTTGTCAATTATATTTTGAAAGAAAAAAAATATGCCAAAAAGAAAAGATATTAAAAAAATATTAGTAATAGGTGCTGGTCCGATTGTAATTGGACAAGCATGTGAATTTGATTATTCAGGAACACAAGCTTGCAAAGCACTTAGAAAAGAGGGTTACAAAGTAATTTTAATTAATTCAAATCCTGCGACTATAATGACCGATCCTCAAGTCGCAGACAAAACTTATATCGAACCTATAACCTTAAAAATTTTAGAAAAAATAATTAGAAAGGAAAAACCTTGCGCGATATTGCCAACAATGGGAGGCCAAACCGCTTTAAATATGGCCATTCTATTAGAAAAAAAAGGCTTACTTAAAAAATATAAAATTGAATTAATTGGAGCAAATTCTGAAGCTATTTCAAATGCTGAAAATAGAAAAAAATTTAGAAAATGTATGAAGGAAATTAATATTGATTTACCTAAATCAGAAATCGTCACTTCTATAAAAAAAGCCACAAAAGCATTAATAAAAATAGGTTTACCTGCAATTGTTAGACCGGCTTTCACGTTGGGGGGTTTGGGAGGTGGTATAGTCTACAAGAAAAAAGAATATTACAAAAAAGTAAGTGAAGGATTAGCTGAATCTCCTGAAAGCCAAGTATTAATAGAAGAATGTTTAGAAGGATGGAAAGAATTCGAAATGGAAGTGGTTAGGGATAAAAACGACAATTGCATTATTATTTGTTCAATCGAAAATGTTGATCCAATGGGAACGCATACTGGAGATTCTATTACAGTAGCACCCGCTTTGACGCTCACAGATAAAGAATATCAAATTATGAGAAATGCATCTATTGCCTGCCTAAGAAAAATTGGAGTAGAAACGGGTGGTTCAAACGTACAATTCGCCGTTAATCCAAAAGATGGGAGAATGGTGATCATTGAAATGAATCCCAGGGTATCAAGATCATCCGCTCTTGCTTCGAAAGCCACAGGTTTTCCTATAGCAAAAATTGCAACTAAATTGGCTGTGGGTTACACTTTAGATGAACTTATCAACGATATAACCAAATCGACACCAGCTTCCTTTGAGCCTACAATCGATTATATCGTAACTAAGGTACCACGATTTACATTTGAAAAATTTCAAAAAGCAGAAGCTATATTAGGCACATCGATGAAATCAGTTGGAGAAGCAATGGCAATAGGAAGAAATTTTAAAGAGTCATTGCAGAAGGCTTTGGTGTCATTAGAAACTGGATTGAGAGGATTAGATAGAATCAATAATTTATCAAAAAATCAAATCTTAAAAGAGCTTGGGAAAAATACCCCAAATAAAATACTTCTAGTAGCTGAAGCTATTAGAAATAAGATTAATACAAATAAAATTTATTCTAAAACAAAAATTGATAAATGGTTCATCGAGCAAATAAAAGAAATAGTAGATGTTGAATATATGCTAATAAGACAAGGCTTTCCAAAAACATCCAACGAACTAAACTTTGTAAAATCTATAGGTTTTGGTGATGAAAAAATTGCTGAACTAACAAAAAAGAAAATAGAAAACATAAAGATAGCAAGAGAAAGGCTTGGTGTCATTGCAGTTTATAAAAAAATAGACACTTGTGCAGCAGAATTCGAATCTTTAACTCCTTATATGTATTCTACTTATCAAAGAGATACTGTTGGATCCTCAATTTGTGAATCTAATCCAAGTAAAAAGAAAAAAATTATCATTTTGGGAGGAGGTCCAAATAGAATAGGACAAGGAATTGAGTTTGATTATTGTTGTTGCCAAGCTAGTTACTCCTTAAAAGAAGTTGGTTATGAAACAATTATGATAAACTGCAATCCTGAAACGGTTTCAACCGACTACGATACTAGTGACAGATTATACTTTGAGCCTTTGGTAGAAGAATATGTAATTAATATAATTAAAAGAGAGCAGTCTAATGGAAATTTATTAGGAGTTATCACTCAGTTTGGGGGACAAACACCAATAAAATTAGCAAAAATATTGGACGATAATCAGTTTCCAATTTTAGGAACACAATATAAGTCTATAGATCTAGCAGAAGATCGAGAAAGATTTAAAAATTTGTTGTTGAAAAATAATTTTAAACAAGCCGAAAATGGTATAGCAAAATCAAAAAATGAAGCAATACGTGTTTCAAAATCATTAGGATTTCCAATTGTGATTAGACCCTCATATGTTTTGGGTGGAAGAGCTATGGAAATCATTCATGGAGAAAAACAACTAGAAAAATATATTGAAGAAGCGGTTAAAGTTTCCGGAAACAATCCAGTGCTAATCGACAGATTTTTAAGTGACGCCATAGAAGTTGATGTAGACGCGATATCAGATGGTGAAAAAGTATTTGTTGCGGGCATAATGGAGCACATTGAAGAAGCTGGTATTCACTCAGGCGACTCCGCTTGTTCAATCCCGCCCTATTCACTAAAAAAAGAAATTATTAAAGAAATTGAATTGCAAACCACTCGGTTAGCGCTTTCTTTAAATGTAATAGGACTTATTAACATACAGTTTGCGGTAAAAAATGAAAATATTTATGTTTTGGAAGTCAATCCTAGAGCGAGTAGAACCGTACCTTTCATATCAAAAGCAGTCGGCATTCCTATTGCTAAGATTGCTGCTAGAATTATGACTGGTGAAAAATTAGAAAAATTTAATTTAGAAAAGAGAATTTCAAACACTTTTGCAATAAAGGAAGCTGTTTTCCCATTTAATAAATTTCCAAATGTAGATGTTTTGCTTGGACCTGAAATGAAATCTACAGGCGAAGTTATGGGTATTGATAAAAATTTTGGTTTATCTTTTGCTAAAAGCCAAATGGCCTGTGGTAATGAATTACCTGAATCTGGAACTGCCTTTATTTCTGTAAAAAACAAGGATAAAAAAAATGCTCTAAATTTTGCTAAAAAGCTTAAAAAACTAAATTTCAAACTGTGTGCAACTTCGGGTACTGCTAAATATCTAAACGTTAATGGAATAAGTTGTAAAAAAATCAATAAAGTAAGAGAAGGTTCTCCTCATATTATTGAACGCTTGAACGCAAAAAAAATAGAACTTGTAATAAATACAACTGAAGGAAAAAAATCAGTTAGTGATTCCTATTCTTTAAGAAGATCAACATTAGTAAATAAAATTCCTTATTGCACAACTTTAGCTGCTGCAAATGCTTGTATTGAAGCAATTAATTCCTTAAAGAATAAAAAAATAACTGTGAAGGCTATTCAAGAGCTTTAAGATTTAACTTTCCAATCTGTTGGGAAAGTCACGTAATTAATTAGCAAAGACCTTCTTTCTTTTCTAATTTTTTTTTTTTCCATGCCGTGCCATGTATTTGGCCCGCTTGTAAAAAGATAACCATAATTATCCTTATAAGGTACAGTTTTTACTTTATTTAATTTTTGATCATATAAATCAGTTCCCAAATCTTCAGATTCATTAAATGGATTAGCAAATAATAAGCATGACATTAGTTTTTCTTTAATATCGCAGTGTGGTTTCAGCCAAAATCCTTGACGGTCACATATAACCTCAACTCTGACATAAGAATAGAAAAGATCTTTTTTAATCATTTCTCCTATGCGCCCATAAGTGTCCTTTGACCTGAGGTCATCAATTAATTTTGATAAATTTGGAAAATTATTAGAATTTTTTTTTTCAATAAAACATCTAAATTTTATAGCTTTTCCTCCACTCGCTATCCCTTCTCTAAATTTTCCTTCACCACCGTCGACAGCTCGAGTTCCATCGTAGTTTATATTCATTTTAGTTAAATCTACAATTTCAGCATTACAAATTTCTTTTATTGATTCTTTGGTTAAAGGTTCGTTTAATTCCCAGTGCTCAAAGGGGGAAGAGCAATATTTTGATCTTTTTTTTATAGAATTTAAAAATTCCATAATTTTAGTTTTGTATCTTTCTTTTTATTATACTTGCTATTCTTTCTGCTTCGTTGTGTTTGTTATAAGTCCAACTTTCAATTTTTTCTCCCAGATCTCTAGTAATTCCCATTTCTTTAAATAACTTAAAGAATTTTTTAAATCTATAATTATTTCTTTTCGTTTTCATATGAGCAACAAATATAGGTTTGCCGGATGTGGCAGCCTCTGAAATCATTGACGTTGAATCGCACGTTACAACTATATGAGTTGCTAATCCATAGGCAGATAAATAAGCTTGCTTGTCTACTGAATTTACAACATGGCCACATTCACTAAACTCCTTGAGTGCTAAATTAATAATAGCTTTAGGTGTTCTCATTGATGGAATTACTATTGCTTTATAACCTTTTGAAATAAAATTCGATTTTACTTCATTAAATACTTTAATTAATTGATCTTCATCGAAACTATAATATTTATTTGGTCCTCCCAATATTAAAGAAACTACTTTTTGATTGTTAACTTTATTCCCCAAATAATTTTTTGCATTATCAATTTCAATATCAGTTATATAATGAATGGCTCCTTTAGAATTATATACGTTGTCTCCAGTTAAATTATCATGCTCAGGTGCAATAATAGCGTTAAAATTTTTGAAGTTTACTTTGGGGTTTTGTATATGAATGGTAAATACTTTTGGGTATTTTTTCCTAAGAAGTATAGATGGAACCACACTCTTTCTTCCACAAGAAATAATTAGATCGGGAGTTTCGTTTTCAAATAAATATATTTTATCTTTCATTATTATTTCCGAAATTGGAGTAAATTTGGGAGGTATTAAATTCCACAGAAATTTTAATCTTACAATTTTGTGACTGTATGAGACATCCAAAGCTTTTGCCATTCCTTCTACTTGGCTAATCATCCCATGCATTCCTTCGCTTAGAAGTAAGGCTTTTAGCTTTCCCATAAATACTTATATATATTTCTATATTTTGTTTATCCACATATAATAAATAGCTTTTCTTTAAAATAATAAACCTTTATACCTCCTCTATGGAAATATGCGAATTGAAGAAGATATCAAGCTGGACTACGACGATGTACTTTTTCGGCCTAAACGCAGTACATTATCAAGTCGCAAAGAAGTAGAACTTAAACGTACCTATAAATTTAAACATAGCAATCATCAGTGGTCAGGAATTCCAATTATGGCCGCTAATATGGATGGCGTCGGAGAAATAGAGATTGCAAAAAATTTAGCAAAATTTGAAATAATGACATGTTTGACTAAACAACATGATATCAAAACAATTAAACGCAGTTCAGCAATTAAACAAATATATCCTCATCTTATTCTTAGTACGGGCACAAGCAGTGGAGACTATAAAAGACTTAATGCTATTTTGAAAGAATGCAGTTTTTTTGAATTTATATGTATTGATATTGCTAATGGTTATTCCGATCATTTTAGTAAATTTGTTAGTTCAGTTAGAGAAAAATATCCTACCAAAACTATAATTGCAGGAAATGTGGTTACAGCTGATATGACTCAAGAACTGGTTATGAATGGCGCAGACATAGTTAAAGTAGGAATAGGTCCAGGAAGTGTATGTACGACACGTATTCAAACAGGAGTCGGTTACCCTCAACTAAGCGCGGTTATTGAATGTGCCGATGCTGCGCATGGTCTAGGTGCACACATTATTGCAGACGGCGGTTGTACATGCCCGGGCGATGTAGCAAAAGCATTTGGTGGGGGAGGAGATTTTGTAATGTTAGGTGGAATGTTTGCCGGACATAAAGAAGGCGGTGGAAAAAAAATTAAAAAAAATGGTTTACAATTTATAGAATTTTATGGATCTAGTTCTGACGCAGCAATTGATAAACATTACGGTGGTCTTTCTGATTATAGAAGTAGTGAAGGAAAAAAAGTTCAATTAAAATATCGTGGAAAAATTAGAGATACAGTATTAAATGTATTAGGAGGTCTTAGAAGTAGTTGTACTTATGTAGGAGCTCCATCTCTTAAACAGTTAAGCAAGTGCACAACTTTTGTAAGGGTCAACCAACAACACAACGATTCTTTCGAATAAGATTAAAATTTGTTGAAAACTTTAAATTTAATTAAAAGTACCCATATGTACTTCAAGTATGAAGAATAACTCGAGAAAACATTCGAAAGTATTAATTATAGGATCTGGCCCAGCAGGATATACCGCAGCAATTTATACAGCTAGAGCCATGCTTAAACCAATATTAATATATGGTTCTGAGCCTGGAGGACAAATGACAACAACTACGGATGTTCAAAATTACCCTGGATATTCTGATGTCGTACAAGGTCCTTGGCTAATGGGCCAAATGGAAGAACAGACTAAAGCAGTTGGAACTGAAATGATTCAAGACTACATAAAAAAAGTAGATTTAAATAAAAGACCATTCAAAGCTATAGGTGATAGTGGGCAAGAATACACTGCTGATTCAATAATAATTTCAACTGGTGCTCAAGCAAGATGGTTGAATTTAAAGTCCGAACAAAACTACAGAGGATTTGGTGTTTCGGGGTGTGCTACATGTGATGGCTTCTTTTTCAAAGATAAAGAAGTCGCTGTTATTGGTGGAGGTAATGCCGCAGTAGAAGAAGCAATTTTTTTAACAAAATTTGCAACTAAAGTTATACTTATTCATAGGAGAGATAAGCTGCGTGCTGAAAAGATGCTACAAAAAAAATTAATGGAAAATAAAAAAATTGAAATTATTTGGGAATCGATCCTGGAAGAAGTATTGGGAAATGAAAAACCAAAAGGAGTTACAGGAATTAAAATTAAAAATGTAAAAACAAAGAAAATTACACAAATCAATGTTCATGGCTTGTTCATAGCGATCGGGCATGATCCTGCCACATCTTTATTTAAAGGGCAGCTAGATATGGATAAAGAAGGATATTTAATCACAAAACAAAATTCTACAGAAACAAATATACCCGGAGTGTTTGCCGCAGGAGACGTCAAAGATAAAATTTTTAGACAGGCAGTAACAGCTGCAGGTATGGGCTGTATGTCAGCGCTTGAGGCTGAAAAATTTCTTTCAAAATAAAATTAAGCCAAACTTTTGCAAAAGTTAGAAATTCTATTCAAAGATTTTTTGAGATTATCCATTGAAGTTGCGTAAGATATTCTAAAATATCCTTCCAAGCCAAAAGCGGAGCCCTGTACTACAGCAACTTGATAGGTTTCTAAGAGAGAGCTAACAAATTCTGAATCATTCTTAATTTTTTTCCCTGTTTTGTCTTTTTTATTAAAAAATCTTGAACAATTAGGAAACACATAAAAAGCACCATTAGGTTTCAAACAAGAAAGGCCATCAATTTTATTTAATGCTTCTACTACAAAATCTCTTCTTTCTTTAAAAGACTGGTTTCTTTTTAAAATAAAATCTTGGGTGCCATTCAAAGCTTCAATAGCTGCTGCTTGACTTATAGATGATGGATTTGTTGTTGATTGAGATTGCAATTTTGCCATCGCTTTTATTATTTCAGTAATTCCAGCTCCATATCCTATTCTCCAACCCGTCATAGCATAAGATTTACTGACACCATTCATTGTAAGAGTTCTATCTTTTAATTCTTTGATTTGAGCAATAGTAAAAAATTTAAAATCATCATATATAAGGTGTTCGTAAATATCGTCACTTAAAATAAATACATTTTTATTCTCCTTTAATACTTCTCCTAAGGCTTCGAGTTCTTGTTTCGTATAACAAGATCCAGTCGGATTTGATGGAGAATTGATTATTATCCATTTAGTTTTATTATTAATATTTTTTTTTAATTCCTTGGGTGTAATTTTAAATTTATTTTCTTCTGAACATTTAACTATTCTTGGTTTACCACCGGCCAAAAGAACTATATCTGGATAGGAAACCCAGTAAGGAGCCGGTATAATAACTTCATCTCCAGGATTTACTGTTGCTAAGATAGCATTAAAAATAATTTGTTTTCCACCTGCGCCTACTGAAATTTGTTCTGGTAAATAATCTAAATTATTTTCTCTTTTAAATTTGTTTATTATTGCTTTTTTCAAAGCTGGAGCGCCATCAACAGCCGTGTATTTTGTATCTCCCCTATTAATTGCATCAATTGCAGCATTTTTAACATTATTAGGTGTGTCAAAATCCGGCTCACCGGCACCAAGCCCAATTACATCCTTGCCCGCAGCCTTTAATTCTCTGGCCTTTTGCGTGACTGCCAAGGTAGGGGATGGCTTAATTCTTTTTAAAGAGTTGGAAACTATGCTCATTGATTTTAATATATATAAAAAATAATTAGTAATTATGCAAAATACATATCAAGAAAAATCATCTGATCCAATCAGTAAAGATTTTTTATTTGGAAAAAAGTTAGAAGGCGGAGTTAAACTATCCACCGTTAGCGATTTTAAACCTGCTGGAGATCAACCGAAAGCCATAAAAAAGCTTGTTTCAGGAATAAAAAACAAAAAAATGACCAAGTTTTGTTGGGCGTCACAGGTTCAGGTAAGACTTTCTCAATGGCAAAAATAATTGAAGCTTTAAATAGACCAACTCTAATACTTGCTCCAAATAAAACTTTAGCTGCCCAGTTGTATGGTGAAATGAAAACTTTTTTTCCTAATAATGCTGTGGAATATTTTGTATCCTACTATGATTATTACACGCCTGAAGCCTATGTGCCGAAATCTGATACATACATAGAAAAAGAAGCATCAATTAATGAGCAGATTGATCGAATGAGACATTCAGCAACGAGATCTCTTCTTGAAAGAGACGACGTTATAATAGTTGCAAGTGTTTCTTGTATTTATGGCTTAGGTTCTGTGGAATCTTACAGTAAAATGACTTTGGGCTTAAAAAAAGATCACGAACATAATCGTGAACAAATTATAAAAACTTTAGTTAATCTTCAGTACAAAAGAAATGATCAAAATTTTTATCGAGGCGCTTTTAGGGTTAGGGGAGATAATTTAGAAATTTTTCCTTCCCATTTAGAAGATCGAGCTTGGAGAATTTCTCTTTTTGGAAACAAAATAGAAAATATAGCGGAGTTTGATCCTCTTACGGGAAGTAAAACAAATGATATGAATTTGGTTAAATTATATGCCAATAGTCATTACATAACCCCAAGACCTACTATCGAACAAGCAATTAAGGAAATCAAAAAAGAATTAGAAATAACATTAGAGAAACACAAGTCAGAAAATAAACTTTTGGAAGCCCAAAGATTAAAGGAAAGAACCAACTTTGATTTAGAAATGATAGAAGCCACGGGTACTTGCGCTGGAATAGAAAATTATTCTAGATTTTTAACCGGAAGAAAGCCTGGAGAGCCACCTCCCACCCTTTTTGAATATTTTCCGGATAATACCCTAATTTTTGTAGATGAATGTCATGTAACAATTCCTCAATTAAATGGAATGTACAAAGGTGATCGCACAAGAAAAAAAACTTTGTCTGAATATGGTTTTAGATTGCCTTCCTGCATAGATAATCGCCCGCTGAAATTCCAAGAATGGGATGCCATGAGAACACAAACTATTTTTGTCTCCGCAACTCCAGGTGCATGGGAGCTTCAACAAACATCGGGAGAATTCGTTGATCAAGTTATAAGACCTACTGGTCTATGCGATCCCGATGTTCAAATCAGACCAGCAAATAATCAGGTGGATGATCTTTTGGCAGAATGTAAAGAAGTTACCAAAAAAAATTTTAGATCACTGGTGACAACTTTAACAAAAAAAATGGCAGAAGATTTAACCGAATACCTTCATGAAAATGGAGTGAAGGTTAGATATATGCATTCTGACATAGATACCCTTGAAAGAATTGAAATTATGAGAGATTTAAGAATGGGTGTTTTTGATGTTCTCGTAGGAATCAATTTATTAAGGGAAGGTCTAGATATTCCCGAGTGTGCTTTGGTTGCAATCCTAGATGCAGACAAAGAAGGTTTTCTAAGATCTGAAAGATCTTTAATTCAAACAATAGGAAGAGCTGCAAGAAATATTGAAGGAAAAGTAATCTTGTATGCAGATAAAAAAACTAAAAGCATTGAAAAGGCAATTGAAGAAACAAATAGAAGAAGAAAAATACAATTAGCCTATAACAAAAAAAATAATATTAGCGCAACATCAGTTAAAAAAGGAATAACGGATATTTTAGAAAGTATTTACGAAAAAGATTACTCAAAAATTGACGTTGATACATCCATAGGTCACAACTTAAAGAAGCATTTAAAGTCTCTTAAGAAAAAAATGAAAGAAGCTGCTGAAAATCTCGAATTTGAAGAAGCCGCTAAAATTAGAGATGAAATTAGAAAATTAGAAGCAAGCGAATTAGAGATCGGAATTAATCCAAAAATAAGACAATCTAAGCTTCAAAATAAAATTTATCCTGAAGGAAGGTCAACCCAAGGTAAACCTGGAACACGACCAAGAAAAAAAAGATGAAAAATAAAAATTTATTAATTACCGGTGCAGCAACAAGAGTGGGTAAAGCTATAGCTCTACATTTTGCTGAAAGAGGATGGAATATTGCTCTCCATTATTTTAAATCATCATCAAAAGCTAAAGAATTAAAAAAAATCATAGAACAAAACTGGGTAAAAGTAGCTTTGATCAAAGCTGATCTAAAAAATCCAAAACAAGTTGAAAAAATCGTAAACTTGGCAAAAAAGAAACTTGGTACTATTGATTGTCTCATAAACAATGCTGCGTTATTTGAAAAAGATGATATTGCTAATTTCACAACTAAAAGTTGGAACGATCATTTAAATATTAATCTTCTTGCACCTGCTATTCTGACTAAGAAATTTGCAAAACAAGCTCCAAAAAAAACTGTATCCAATATAATCAATATTATTGATCAAAGAATATTTAATCTTACTCCTTTTTTTATGTCATATACGATTAGCAAAAGTGGTCTACAAACTTTAACGGAAACCATGGCAATGCGATTAGAACCAAATATAAAGGTTAATGCTATTGCACCAGGTCCGATAATAAAAAGTAAAAGACAAACGGATAAGCATTTTAATAATCAAGTCAAATCCACACTTCTTAAAAAATCGGTCCGATTAGAAGATATTTGTGATACCGTTGAATTTTTGATCAATAATAATTCTGTTACAGGACAAATTATAGCTGTTGATAGTGGTCAAAATTTATCGTGGAATAAGAAAAATGAAAAAGAATAATTTTAAAATTTTAGAATTAAAACCTGCAAAAAGCAAAAGTTCAATTAAAAGAACCGTATTTATTAAAGATTTTATTATAGAAGAAATAATAGGTATTCACGAACATGAAAAAATAAAAAAACAAAAAATAAAATTCAATATAGCTTTGGATGTTAATCAAAGTACCACTCCCAATGAAAAAGACATAAAAAGTATAGTAGACTACGAAAAAATTGCAAATAAATTAGAAAATTTAGCAAAGAATAAGAAATATAATTTTTTAGAAAGCTTAGTCGAAGATTCTTTTAAAGAAATATTTGAAGATAAAAGAATAAACTCAGTAACAATTAAAATAGAAAAACCTGAAGCAATCAAGAATGCTAAATCGGTTGGAGTAGAAGTTTTTAAAACAAGAAAAGACTATGAGGAATCTTGATTTTGGAAAAGAATTAATTAGAAAAAAAATACCTTTAGTTTCTAACAGTCCTGGGGTGTACAGAATGCTTGATAAAAAAGATCAAGTGCTCTATGTCGGTAAAGCTAAAAATCTACCAAATCGATTAAAAAGTTACGCTCTAGATAAAAACCATACAATACGAACAGAAAGAATGTTAGCCTTAACTAGTAATTTGGAAATAGTAATAACAAGTA
>MPLW02001767.1_pt1 | contig 15010 bp, 15 predicted proteins | sample 1617351 | NCBI WGS metagenome assembly MPLW02 (sample SAMN05944803, study PRJNA350692) | marine metagenome | biome: marine; feature: ODZ; material: water; isolation source: 110 m water sample filtered on 0.2 um supor filter | place: Pacific Ocean | collected 2012-04-08 | depth 110m m
CCTCCTTGTTTCAATTCTACTGAACCATGAGCTGGGATTTTTAATCCGCCTTTTACTTCTCTCATTTTCATCACATCATTTTCCATTTTCATTTCATGAATTTTGGAAGATTCTGCAAATTTAACTATTACTGCGTTCAATCGATCGAATTGATTGCTTGTATTAACAATTTTCATATATCCACCCGCAACCACAGCACCCGATGGAGTTTCTATAATATAAGGATGTAAAATTTTTAAATTACCTATTTTATATTCATGAGCTGCTAAATCAGTTGTTAAAATAACAAATACAGCAATAAAAATTTCTAACTTGATTTTAAAAATTTTCACCTGATTTTCGAAAGACAAGATAAGTCATGCTTTGTCTGCATAATCTTTCATATGCTTTGCTATTCTTTTGTGTGTTCCGTATATAAAGTGAGTCGACATATCCTCTCTATATTTACTAGCTGGCACCTTTAGTCCAACCGACTCCGCAACTTCTCTAATTAACATTGGGTTTGCTCCACAACAAACGCCTAAGTAATTCACACCAAAGTCGAAAGCTTCCTTTGCAAATTTTCCAATTTCATACCTGTTACATTGTAAAGGATCTAGTGCAGTAGGAAATGGTGTTTTGTGAGGCGTATGACATGTACATCCATTATTATCCGGCAAATTGAAAAAAGTTGGATGCTCTTTAGTTGTTCTAAAACTAATAGGTAAAGCAGCAACATGGCATTTTAAAACCTTTCTAATTTCTTTAAGGTAAGGCATCATTGTTGCTGGACCTCTAAAACAATTCATTCCCACTACGTCGCCTCCACGTTGTTCTAATTCTTTGCAGGTATCTACAATCGAAACTCCGTCTCTCATAATATTTTCACCCATAGGTGCAATGGTAATAACGCATGGAAGATTAGTTTTTTTCATAACTTCCAAAGCTTTATAGGCTTCTCCAGCATAGTAAAAAGTTTCACCAATCAACATATCCGCACCTTCATCAACAGCCCATCCAATCATTTCCGTAAATATTTTCTCAACTTCTATGTGCGATTTGGGATCTTTATCATTCCAAATATTAGAGTTTGAAATATTCCCAGCCATTAAATTAGGTTCAGATCCAATTGGATTATTTGCAACTTTTTTTGCGATTTTCAATGCTGATCTATTTAAAGGTTCTAATAACTCTTCCTTGTTAATCACTCTCATTTTTTCACGATGACCGTTGTAGGTAAAGGCTTGAACAATATCTGAGCCTGCGTGTTGAAAATCTCTATGAAGATTTTCCAAAGCCTCTGGATGTTCCAAAGAAACCATCGGAACGAATTGTCCGGATGCCATATATCCTCTTCTTTCAATTTCGAAAAGAAAACCCTCTGCGCAAATCACAGGTCCAGAATTTAATCTTTCAATTAAATCTCTTTTTTTATTTTCCATCTACTTCCCCTTTTTAGTGCTTCGATAAGTATCGGGTGCACAATATGGTTAAATACCAGGTTTTTAATTGAAATCAATTTCAAAAAAAACCACCGGCTAAAACGGTGGTCTAAAATAATCGCTTTAGCAGGACTTTTAAAGCGCCCGCAATCTGAATCAACCCAGCGCTATGTGTAAATTTAAACATTCTAATGTATTATTGTCAATTACAATTATGCAATATAGTAATCAAAAAAAGGGAACGTTACTTGCTTTTACTGCCATCGTGTTTATTACTCCGGATTCTTTATTTATTCGATTAGCCAGTATTGAATCTTGGAATTTAATTTTTTATAGAGGATTTATTCCTTTTTTTGTGGTTTTCGTTGGCCTTTTAATTATTTATAAGAACAGATTAATTTCCGAGCTTGTAAATAATGGTTGGCATGGTGTTGCCTATGCCGGAACATTTACCGTAACTAATATTATGTTTGTTATTTCAATTGAAAATACCAATGTTGCAAATACTTTGATAATGATCGCTCTGGCACCCATGTTGTCTGCAATAATTAGTTTCATTTTCTTAAAAGAAAACCCAGATCAAAAAACTTGGATAGCCATAATAATTACTACATTAGCAGTAATTTTCATTTTTTATGATGCGTTAGATGCTGGGGATTTTTTAGGAAATTTTTTAGGTTTGGTTTGTGCAACTGGTCTAGCCGTTGGAGCTGTAATCATAAGATCTGCAAAAAAAATTAGCCTGGTTCCCTCGGCAATGCTGGGCAAATTAATGGTGGCATTAATTGCACTCTTATTTGTAGACAAATTAAAATTAGAAGGAAACGACTTAACTATTATTCCTCTCATGTGCATCATGTGCGTTGCAATACCATTTGTTCTGATAACTTTGGCTCCAAGATATATTACTGCGGCTGAGGTCAACCTTTTCTTCTTGCTTGAAACCATATTGGGTCCACTTTGGGTCTGGCTAGTAATTCATGAACAACCGAGTACAGAAACTATTTTAGGAGGAATTGTGATCATTGTTACGATAGCATTACACTCTGTATTGGCCCTAAAAAAAATATAGTCCCTTAATTTATTCTATTGCATTTGTCTTAACGAAAGCATACTTACAGTTCGGTTATGAAAAAAATATTAAGAAATTCATGGGCTTTATTTACTGGTTATTCAATGATCATGGTTGCTCAAGGACTTCAAGGAAACCTGTTGGGTGTTAGATCCGTAATAGAAGATTTTAATGTTCTAGCAACGGGTATTCTAATGTCAGCGTACTTCTTGGGATATTTTACTGGTGCAAAAATTGTTCCAAACTTAGTTTCTAAAGTAGGTCACATTAGAGTATTTGCAGCTTTTGCTTCCATGGCTTCTTTAAGTGTTTTGGTTCATGCTGTTTTTGTTAATCCTTTTATATGGACTGTTGCGAGATTTGTAACTGGACTAAGCATAATAGGAATTTTTATAGTCACAGAAAGTTGGCTTAATGACCGAGCAAATAATAGAACGCGCGGTAAGATATTATCCGTGTATATGTTTATTACTTTCACTTCAATAGCGTGTGGATCGTTGTTACTAAATTTTAGTAGTCCTGAAAAATATGAACCCTTTATCTTGATTTCTCTTATGTGGTCTGTTGCACTGGTACCCATACTTCTTATAAAACGACAGGCTCCAAAATTTAAAAAAATAACTAGTATAAAATTAACTGACCTTTACAAAACTTCACCGATGGGTGTTGTTAGTTCTTTTTTTACAGGCTTTGTTCATTCTGCAATATTTACTTTGTTGGCTGTTTATTCGGCTACAATGCATTTCACTATTTTTGAAATTTCTTTATTATTATTTTTAATCACTATATCGGGAGCTATTTTTCAATGGCCAATAGGATATTATTCCGATCTACATGATCGAAGATTAATAATTGTTATCTGTTCACTGACAGCCGCCTTTTTTAGCCTCTTAGCTATTATCGCGGTAGGATCTGTTCCTGAACTTATGTATCTTGCTGTAGATTGGGAACTGAATAAGTTGGCATTTTTTATATTTGTCACTCTTTTTGCTGGTGTATCACTCCCCATTTATTCTCTCAATCTTGCCCATACAAATGATTTTATTCCTAAAGAAAAATTCGTAGCCGCTGGAGGAGGTTTGCAATTAGTATTTGGAATGGGTGCAATAATTGGTCCTATACTTTGCACTATTTTTATGAGTCAGTATGGAGCTAATGGTTTTTTTATTTTTTTAATTATTTTTCATGTCTTAATTGGATTGTTTGGTATCTACAGAATGACTCAAAGAAAAGTTAAAGATAATCCAGAATCATCTTTTACTCCACTTCAAAGAAATGTCACTCCTTTGGGTATGGAACTTGATCCAACAACTGCCGCTGACTTATCGAGTGCTGAAAAAAAATGAAAAAGCTTTTAGGGATCTTGGTTATAGGATTATGTGGGATAACTGGATACAGATGAGATAAAACAATAAAAGAGCAAGTGTGAATAAAGAAAACGCAAGTAAACTCTGGAAAATCATACAGGAAGCTGGTGATTATTTACAGGGCCAATTGCCTGAACATCCCAATCATCCTAAAGGAAGAAACCCGTATGCTCATGTAGCTATCTGCGTCAAGTCAAAATTTCAAAAAAGTTATAAGGATATTGAAGATGAAAAATTTCAAGAAGTTATCGATTACATCGAATTTTTAAAAAAAATCCAAGCTAAAATATAAAATTAATTCAAACCGATAAAACGTCTATTTCTTTTAGTATTCAAGCTATAATACAAAAGTGCAAAAGTTATAACACTTCCTCCAATTATTGTATTAGCTGTTGGAACTTCATTTATTCCAAAAATAGGTAACCAAACCCAAAAAATACCACCTAAGACCTCAGTTAAAGATAATAAAGTAAGATCAGCAGCAGGCAAATGTTTTGATCCTATAGAATAAAGTATCATTCCTGAACAAACCAAAGTTCCATGTAAAGCTGATAAAGACGAATTTCTGAATGTAGTAAAAAAATTAGTATCGTTAAAAATTAAAACAAAAAAAGAAAAGATTCCACAAAATAACCCTGCAACTGCAACAGTTGTAAATTTTGGTGTATTTTTCCTCCACCTTAATGAAACAGAAAAAAATGAAAACCCTAAAGCTGATAAAAGTCCAACCATTAAACCAAATAAAGTTCCAATTTGTCGACTATTAAAGGCCATAAAAACGATTCCTAAGGCTGCAATAATTATTGCAACTAAAGTTGTATTTGAAACTTTTTCTTTAAGAAAAATGAAACCTAAAATTGCTGTTATAAAAGGCATCGCTGCCAGCATCAAAAGTGTAACGGCTGCTGTTGTATGAGTTATTGACCATATAAAACACATCATTGCGATTCCTAGACATATTCCACCGAGAATTCCTGAAGTTCCAATTTTTTTGTAGTTTTTAATAAATGACTTTCCTTCTTTTACAAACAAATAAAAATTTATTAGTAAAAAAATGGTAAAGCCTCTAAAGAAGAGATACTGCCAAGGAACGGATTGCGCATCTTCAATAAAACGAACTACCAATGCGCCAAAAGACCAGAATATTCCTGCGATTAAAACAATTAAAATTGCTGAATCAGCTTTACCTTTTGTCATTTTATTATATTTCTTTTTTAGGTCTTAATGAATGTCCTGGGAGCCATTCTTCTTTTCCATCAGCATAATGTTCCTTTTTCCATATTGGAGACTGATGTTTAACTTCTTCGAGAATATATCTACAAATTTTAAATGCTTCATCCCTATGTCCTGAACCAACTGCTATCAGGATACTTATTTCACCTACTGGCGCATAACCTTTTGCATGTTCTAAGAAAATCTTAGCATTTTTATCAAATTTATTTTTTGCATTTTTGCAAATTGATTGAAAAGATTTTATGACAGCTTGGTCATGAGCATCATAAGTAACGGCAATTACTTTTTTTCCACTATTTTCATTTCTAACCTTTCCAATAAAAATAGATTCTGCACCATTTTTTTCAGATGAAATGAATTTTTTTGCTTTTTCTGAGGAAATTTTTTCTTCCTCTATTTTAATAAGAGCTGTATGTAAACTCATTAACCCCCGCCAATAGGAGGAATAATTGAAATGAATTCTTGATTCCTTAGCTTATAACTATCATCTACAACTTCATCCTTTTCACTAAAGAAAGCTGCGGTCTTTGGTAAGTTTTCTAAATTACTCTTTGAATATTTTTCAGAAATAATTTTAGTTAAAATATTTCTAAGTTTTTCTATATTTGAATTTTCTGGTAATTGAATATTTAATGTATCTTTATCGCTTAATATTTTTGATGATCCATAAAGTTTTAATTGAATTTCCATTTTAACCACCTGTTATATTCATATGCCTAGGAACAAATTGTTCATTTTCTTCTCGCTCAATCACAAAATCATGGCCCTTTGGCTTTCTTGAAATAGCTTTATATATAGCATCCTTCAATAATTGGTTATTTTTACTTTTTCTTAAAGGTGTTATTAAATCTGTCTTATCCTGTTGCCCTAAACACATATACATTTCTCCAGTACACGTAATTCTTACTCGATTACATAATTCGCAAAAGTTGTGAGTATGTGGAGTAATAAAACCAATTTTTTGATTTGTTTCATGGCAATGTACATATCGTGCTGGACCAGCAGTTCTTAAAGGGTCATCAGTGATACTGTATTTTTTCTGTATTAAATCTTTAACTTCTGTTAAAGGTATGTATTGATCAGCTCTTTTTTCTCCAATTTCTCCCATTGGCATTACTTCTATAAAGGTTAATGCAAATTTATGTTCACCACACCAATTTACTAAATTTAAAATTTCGTTATCATTAATTCCCCTCAGAGCCACCGTATTAATTTTTATTTTTAGTCCAGTATTTTTAGCGGCCATAATTCCCTTAATAACCTTATCGAAATCTCCAGCTCTAGTAATTCTTTTAAATTTATTTTTGTCTAAGGAATCCAATGAAACATTAATTCTTCTAACTCCACTATTAAATAAATTTATTGCATAACGATCAAGTTGAGAAGCATTGGTAGTAAGTGTTAATTCTTCCAATTCGTGACCAATTTTTTTTCCAAGATTGCTAAATAATTGCATAATATTTTTTCGGACCAGAGGCTCTCCTCCAGTTATCCTAATTTTTTTTACTCCAAGATCGATAAATGTATTACAAAGCCTATCTAGCTCTTCTAGAGATAGAACATCTTTTTTTGGTAAAAATTCCATATCTCCGTCCATACAATACGTGCATCTAAAATCACACCTATCGGTTACGGAAACTCTTAGATAGGATATTTTTCTTTGAAAAGGATCTATCAACATAAATAAATTAAACCATAATAATATTTCTTTAGCTACTAGGAACTAAAGGCAAACACTTAACAAAATCGCCTCGTTTGTATTTCGTTTTCCCTTTTTCAAAAATACCCCAACAATTTGCCTCGGTTAATGCCTTTAATTTATTAGATTGTTGCCCTTTTAAAATTTTTAACTCACAGAACCCCTTGTTTGTTACTGTCATTGAGCATCTTAAAAAATGAGTGAAATCCTTTTTTTTAGAATACTTATTTAACAATTTTGCTATAAATATTTTTTCTTTTTTCATTCCCAATATATTTCGAACCAAAGGATAAATGAAAAATCTAAAACCTACTACTAGCGATATGGGATTCCCAGGAAGACCAAAAAATAATTTTTTTTTATATTTGGAAAACATAATTGGTTTTCCTGGCTTAATCTTTACTCCTTTAAATTGATTTTGAAATCCAAGATCTTTCATAAATTTTGGTATAAAATCAAATTTACCTGCGGAAACGGCTCCTGATGTTACAAATAGATCTATATCAGAAAGTATTGTTTTCTCTAAAGCTTTCTTAAGTTTGCTGGGCTCATTGTCTTTAATGATGCCGCCATCTATAACTTCTAAGTTTAAACTTTTTCCAAAAGAATAAAAATAAAGATTATTTGAATTTCTAACTTTCCATGGAGGTATACCTTTGATTCTATAATCAACAATTTCATTACCTGTTCCAAAAATAATAATTTTTGGTATTTTTTTTACTGGAACTTCTTTTATTCCAAGAGTTGCAAAAGTCATAAGATGATTGGCTTTAATTACTTCACCTTTTTTTAGTACGGTATCTTTTAATTTATAATCCTCTCCTGCAAATCTTACATATGAATATTTTTTTACCTCTTTATCTACGATGATATGAGTGGCTTTTTCTTTAGATGGAAAGTATTTAGCATTTTCTACAGGTAAAATTGTGTCAAATTTTTTAGGAATTAAAGCTCCTGTCATAATTTCAACAGCTGAATTTTTTCTATAATTATTTATTGTTGGTTTATCTCCGGCAGCAATAGTTTTTATTAGCTTAAATTTTTTAGTTTTTTTTGAATTTAATCCCTTTGTTTCTTTTGAGACTAAAGCAAAACCATCAAATGCAGAATTATTAGAGGAAGGATATTTAGATGTAGATAAAACGTCTTCAGCACAAACCTTGTGTAAAGCTTTTTCAATAGGAATTTTTTTTGTTGGTAATATTATCGAATTATTATTGATCAGACTTATCGCTTTGCTATATGAAATCATTTACAGATTCAATATTTTTTTTATTTTTCCTGGTATCCCACTTGGGTTAATCCATAAACCTTTCTTTCCACCAGATTTTACCAATAATTTTGTGTTAGTAATTTTTAAATTTGGTTCAACAATTTTAGAAAGATCATAAATGGCAAGTAAAGCAGAGTTAACTCCAGATAAAGCTTCCATTTCAACGCCTGTTTTAGAATTTGCAGATACTAAGCAATAAACAATAATCGAATTCTTTGATTCATCGATCTCTGTATGAATAGAAATATGATCCAAGGACAATGGGTGACAAAGAGGTATCAGATCGCTTGTCCTTTTAACTCCACTAATTCCAGAAACTTCCGCAATAGCAAGAGGATCACCTTTGGGCATTTTCTTATTCTTGATCATTTTTATTACTTTCAAACTTAAAATTATTTCCCCTACAGCAAGAGCTTTACGATGAGTAATTTCTTTACTGCTAACATCTACCATTTTGTAACTCGAAGATGAAAATATTTTATTTAAAGAATCTTCTAATTTTTTATTGATTTTCACTTTTAATCCTTTTGTTTAACTTTTTTGCAAACTCTAAATCTTCTTGTGTGTTAATGTTAAAAAACGGATCATAATCATTAAATTTAAATTCCAAATTTTTTATTTTGTTTTTTTCTGTCCAATCCTGAATTTTTCTTACTTTTTTGTTAATTAAATCATCTTGGAGTTTGTCACAAAGGCTTAAAGACCACAAACCAAAAATATTATGTTTGCGTTCATGTGAACTAGCACACAATAGCAAAGATTCATTTTTTTTAGATTCTTTAATAAAATCTTGAATAATACTCTCGGGAAAAAAAGGTGAATCACAAGGAAAAGTGGCTACCCATAAACATTCATTGAAATTTTTTTTTGCCCACTTCATTGCCGTTAATATACCAACTAAAGGACCTTGTTGGCCCTCAATACAATCTTTAACGGTTACTAATTTATTTTTTGTAAAAAATTCGTTGTTTTGATTGGTAATTATAATTATTTTTTTTAAATACTTTTTTATTTTGTCTATTGTATGTTCAATAAGTGCCTTGCTATCAAACATAAGAAAGGGTTTGTCTCTACCCATTCTCTTTGATTGTCCACCAGCAAGGATTGCACCGACTATATTGTTTTCACTCATAAAACAAATTATAAATGCTAAAAAAATACAATAAAGTTTGAATGATAGACAGAGAAATCATAAAAATAGCTTCAAATACCAAAAATCACGGTATCCTTGATAACTACACTCATTTTTCAAAACTAAAAAATTCTATATGTGGCGATATTGTAAAAATATACTTAATTGTAGAAAAAGATATAATCACAAATTTTAAATACGAGTGTGAATCCTGCATTTATTGTCAAGCTTCCACAAGTTTATTATCTAGAAATGCAAAAAATAAAACATTTGAAAAAATTAATAATTTTGCAAACCAAGCAAATAAAAGCTTTGATCGTAGTGTAAATTCTTTTGATAAAGAATGGAAAGAGTTCGATAAAATAATGAGTAAAAATAACATTTCAAGAAAAGACTGTTTGTTATTACCTATTAAAACAATGCTTGATGCTCTAAATAATCAGCCCTTATGAATTTTAAAAAAATAATTTGTTGGCCACCTCTATTAGCTGGTGTTGGCACAGCAGTTACCATTGGAATTCTTGGATATATCACTTATGAATCTATTTTATCTGGTACTGGATATGGTTTTTGGCTCGTCGCTTCTTTTGGTTCTACAGTAATTAATGTTTTTGGATTTCCTGAAAATAAAAATTCTCAACCAAAAAACGTATTATTTGGCCATTTGCTAGCAGCATTAATTGGAATAACATTTATTACTTTTTTTGAAGTTTCTTTTATAACTTTAGGTTTAGCAGTTGGAGTTGCCACAATGTTTATGTTTGCACTTAAGGTTACACATCCTCCTGCTGGAGGTACTGTAATTGTGGCTATGATTGGTGATGTATCATTTCATTTCTTAATATTTCCAGTAATGGTAGGCACTATAACAATTATTATTGGCGGTATAATTTACAATCGTTTACTTTTAAAAAAAAAATATCCTATAACCTGGAAATAAGTAACCTTTTTTGCAATTTATAAAGATTGCTCAATATCCTAGCCTCTAATATTATTTGGTCTATGAATTTAAAGTACCAGTCTATTAAATATAAACAAAATAAACTTTCAAGCACTGATGAATTGATATCCATCGAGGAACCACTTGAAATGATAATTCGTTATAAAAAAAATAACGATTGGATCGACGATTCCATTTCTATCACCATGCGAACTCCTGGAAATGACGAAGACTTAATCATTGGTTTATTATTTTGTGAAGGAATCGTTAACAATTTTTCTGAAATTGAAAAGATCGAACTATTAGGTCATGAATCTGGAAAATTAAAATTAAAAAACAAAATACGCGTTACGCTTCATAACGGTGAAAATCTTGACCTTAAACATCTTAGAAGAAATTTTTTAACAAATTCAAGTTGCGGTATCTGCGGAAAAGCATCTATGGACTCTTTGGAAATCATTTGTAAAACAAAAATAAATAAAAATAATCCAAAAATTAAGAGCTCCTTAATAACTAAAATTCCTAGCTTTTTAAAACAAAACCAGTCTGAATTTTCAAAAACTGGAGGGATCCACGCTAGTGCCTTACTTGATCAAAACGGAAAAATTTTGGTAATCAGGGAAGATGTGGGACGCCATAATGCTTTAGATAAAGTGATTGGTCATAGTTTTAAAAATTCCATCTTCGACACTAATAATCAATTTATTGCATGCTCCGGTCGTTTAAGCTTCGAATTAGTTCAAAAAACTCTTATGGCAAATATCGGTCTTCTGATAGGTATGGGCGCACCAACTAGTCTTGCTATCGACCTAGCAAAACGTTTTGATATAAGTTTAATAGGCTTTGTAAAATCTGATACTTTCAATATTTATTGTGGTGAAAATCGTATTTTGAAAGAAAATTAATATGTCAAGAAACATAAGTAAACTTTCGGGTAGAAAAGGTTTAAAAGATAATTTGTTCAAAAGGATAATCGACACTACAAAAAAATCTCACGACACTAAGCAAATTAAACAATTAGCCGAAGAATATCATGTTGGTATATCGACAATTCATGGTGCTGAAAGTTTTTATGAATTTTTAAGGCCTGAACACAAAGAAAAAAAAACGTGGATATGCAATGGTAGCGCATGCTTGTGTGCGGGGACTCAAGAAACATTAAAGAGAAAGTTAATAAATAAATTAGGACAAGATAAAGTTGGCGAAATGTTTTGTTTAGGACGGTGCTACGAAAATAGTGCTTTTCACTATAATGGACACAATTATTCCGGAAAGGATATTGATCAAATAGATGAAATAATAAAAGGAAAAAAAATTAGCAGTGATAATATTAATGCAGTAACTTTTGCAACTAAAAGTATACTAATGGGAGAAGATCTTTCATCAATTGAAAAATTTAAAAGTTTACTTTCTGAAATTTTAAAAAAAGATAAAAAAAATATACTTCAAATTATAACCGATTCAAATCTCTGTGGTAGAGGTGGAGCTGGTTTTCCTACTGGAATGAAATGGAATTTTTGTGGTCAGCAAAAATCAGAAAAAAAATATGTTATATGCAACGCCGATGAAGGAGATTCGGGAACTTTCTCTGACAGATATCTCCTTGAAAAACAGCCTTTAAAAGTGTTGTTTGGAATGATCGCTTGTGCCTACATTATAGGAAGCGATGAAGGGGTCCTTTACATTAGGGGAGAATATCCCAAGTCTATTGAAATAATTAATGGAACAATTAATGAATTAAAAAAATTAAACTTATTAGGTAAAAATATTTTAGACACAAAATTTTCTTGTGATCTAAATATTTGTATTGGTCAGGGTGCTTACATATGTGGAGAAGAAACAGCTTTGATTGCTTCAATAGAAGGCAGAAGAGCGGAGGTTGATGTAAGACCACCTTTTCCTACAGTGGAAGGATTATATAAAAAACCAACCGTCGTGAACAATGTTGAAACCTTGGCAGCTATTCCGGGCATATTGAAATATGGTGCAAAATCATTTTCGTCCACAGGAAACAAAAAATCTGCTGGAACTAAATTGGTTTGTTTAGATGGATTATTTATAAAACCTGGAGTTTACGAAATTGATATGGGAACTCCCATGAAAAAAATAATCTACGAAATTGGTGGTGGCTTTACTAAGGCAGTAAAGGCACTCCAAATTGGTGGTCCTTTGGGAGGAGTGATACCAATTTTAGAAGTTAATAAATTAAATTTAGATTTTCAAGAATTTGCTGAGGCAGGTTTTATGTTAGGTCACGGAGGTATTGTTAGTATACCCGAAACATTCAGTATGGTTAAATACATCCACCATTTATTTAAATTTTCATCAGATGAATCTTGTGGCAAATGTTTTCCTGGAAGATTAGGTTCTTATCGAGGAAAAGAAATGTTCGACCAAGTTTTAGATAAAAGTGAAAAAATTCCAATTAAACTGCTTGATGAATTACTCGTTACCATGAAAGAAGGTTGCTTGTGTGCTTTATGTGGTGCAATTCCGGTACCTATTAGCAACATACTGAAATATTTTACCCACGAATTTAAAAATGATATAAAACACGATGTTTAAGGGGAGATTGTGAAAAACGGAACGAATGGAAAAAATCGCAAAATCGCCTATATTGACGGCGTAGCTCATCAAATTAAACCAAATCATACTTCTGTTTTAAAATTTGTTAGGGAATATTTGGGCGAAAAAAAAATTCCAAGTTTGTGTGATGATTCAAACTTGGTACCTTATGGAGCTTGTAGAATCTGTTCGGTGGAAATTGCACTTCAAAAAGACGGACCAATTAAAACCATAGCATCCTGCCACACCCCCATTACCGAAGATTCATACATTCTTACCAATAACGAAAGACTGCAAAGCTTAAGAAAGAACATTGTTGAACTAGTTCTAACTGATCATCCAATGGCATGCTCAACTTGTGAAGTAAATAATAATTGTGAATTACAAACCGTAGCTAGTGATTTAGGCATAAGTGAACATCGTTATAGCAAACCAAAACAAAACAAAGGAATTCCTAAAGATACTTCACACGCGTACATGCGAATGAATTTAGACAACTGTATTAATTGTGGGCGTTGTGTCAGGGCATGCGATGAAATTCAAGGTTCTTTTGTTTTAACAATGAGTGGAAGAGGTTTTGAATCTAAAATTACGACAGATAATGATATGTTATTTGGTGACTCTTCTTGTGTCTCATGCGGAGCATGTGCGCACACTTGTCCAACTGATGCTATATCAGATGTATTTCAATCCAAATCAGCCATAGCTGACAAAAAAATAAGAACTACTTGTTCATATTGCGGAGTAGGATGTAATTTAGAGGTAGCTGTTAAAGATAATAAAGTTCTATCTATTGATACACCAAAAGATACCGAAGTTAATGCTGGTCACACCTGCTTAAAAGGACGTTATGCTTTCGGTTTCTATAATCACAAGGATCGATTAACAACTCCTCTTATAAAAAGGAATGAAAAATTTGAAAAGGCAACATGGGATGAGGCTTACAATTTTATCAAGGATAAATTAAATCAAACTAAAAAAAAATATGGTCCCGATGCAATAGCAGGTATTTCTTCAGCGCGATGCACAAATGAAGAAAATTACGTATTTCAAAAAATGATACGAGCTGTGATTGGCACAAATAATATTGATTGTTGTGCTCGAATTTGTCATTCACCAACTGCATTAGGATTGCAAAAAGCATTTGGAACAGGAGCGGCAACAAATTCTGCTGACGATATTTATCACGCTGATTTATTTTTAATCATAGGAGCCAACCCTACAAATGCACATCCGGTAACGGGCGCCAAAATTAAACAACAGGTTATGAAAGGAAAAAAACTTATCGTCCTTGATCCTGTTAAAACAGAGTTGGCAAAAATAGCTGATTATCATATTCAGCTTAGACCTGGTACGAATGTCGCTGTTTTAAATATGATGCTCTATTTTATTTTAGAAGCGGGCTTAGAAAAGAAAACATTTATTAAAGAACGTTGTGAAGGATTTGATAATTTTTATAAAGAAATTAAAAAATTAAATGTAGATCAGTTAGAAAAAGCATGTGGCGTAAATCGTGAACTTATCAAAAAAGCTGCAATTGCATATGCAACAGCAAAAAATTCTATGGAATTTCATGGTTTAGGAGTAACCGAGCATACGCAAGGTTCTAAAACAGTAATGCTTATAGCTGACCTTGCTATGATTACGGCTAATCTGGGAAGAAAAGGTGTGGGAGTAAATCCATTGCGCGGACAAAATAATGTTCAGGGCGCTGCCGATATGGGATGTCAACCTCACCAAGGTGCTGGTTATTTATCAGTAGCAGATAAAAAAATACAAAAATATTACACTGAAAAATATGGCGTTGTACATCCAACAAAAGCAGGATTAAAAATTCCACAAATATTTGATGCTGCAATTAATGGCAACTTAAAAGCTTTATGGATTATTGGAGAAGATGTTGTTCAAACCGATCCGAATAGCGCTCACGTAATTAAAGCCATGAAAGCTTTAGATCTTCTAGTTGTTCAAGAAATATTTATGAGTGAAACCGCAAAACTTGCGACCGTTGTATTGCCTGGAACAACTTTCTTAGAAAAAAATGGAACTTTTACAAATACGGAGAGACGTGTTCAAAAAGTAAATCAAGTTGCCAAACCTCTTTCAGGAAGTAAGCCTGATGGCATAATAATAACTGAAATGATGCAACGATTGGGTTATAAACAATCGCTTTATGATGTAGATGAAGTGTTGGCTGAAATTGCTGATGTTGTTCCTTTCTTTAAGGGAGTAACTCGAGAAAGACTTGGTAAATTAGGTTTGCAGTGGCCTGTGAAAGAAGACGGCTCTGACACAAAAATATATTCAC
>MPLW02001069.1_pt1 | contig 14351 bp, 9 predicted proteins | sample 1617351 | NCBI WGS metagenome assembly MPLW02 (sample SAMN05944803, study PRJNA350692) | marine metagenome | biome: marine; feature: ODZ; material: water; isolation source: 110 m water sample filtered on 0.2 um supor filter | place: Pacific Ocean | collected 2012-04-08 | depth 110m m
GTCCACAATAATAAAGGCAAACTGCCTCTGGAGTATAACGATGTTGAGATCGGACGTCGCATATTTCGAAACGGTGATAGCGAATATTTTATTAATCGTACACCGTGCCGCTTAAAGGACATTCAAGACCTTTTCATTGATACCGGCATGGGCGCCGATGCCTATTCGGTCATCGAGCTGAAAATGATTGAACAGATTCTCTCCGAAACAACCGATGACCGGAAACGGATGTTTGAAGAAGCGGCGGGGATTAATAAATATAAACACCAGCGCAAATCAGCTCTGCGCAAATTTGAAGCGGTTCGCACAGATTTGGAACGGGTGCAAGACATTATAGCTGAAGTGGAAGCGAAAGTCAAAGCATTGGCGTTACAACTTAAGCGATTCGAGCGACATGAAAAATTATCTGACGAACTTCAACAGCGTGAAATTGCGTTGGCATTTATAAAAATAAAAGAATTTGAAGAAGCCGCCACACCCTTAAGAAAAAAGATCCAGGACTTCAAACATCTCCGTGAATCCACTGCAACAGAAACATCCATCCATGAAAAAGAACTGGATCAGTTGAAGTCCGTTTATCAACAACAGCAAAATGAACTAGATGAAATGCGCACTGATATTTCCACTGCTGAAGAAACGAGAGATACGTTGCAGCGTGATGTTTTGGTGGCAAGTGAACAACGGCGGAGCGCCGAATCAACTGTCGAGCGATTGGACCGAGAAAAAACTGCAAACGAAAATCGTGTTGTCCAACTTAAACAACATATCGATGATTATGATGAAGAAGCCAAAAAACTTTTACCGCAAATCGATCTTCAATTAGCTGTTTATAAAAAGGAAAAAGCTAATTTTGAATCCATTGATAAAAAATACAAAGAAGCCCAGTCAACTGTAGATGCGCTGCAGAATAAACGCTGGGACGAGCAACGAAAACTGGCTGACCAGGAATCACTCTTCAAACGCACTGAAGATATGCTTGGAGATAAAGAAGTACATCTCGAAGATTTAAAAACACGTGAAAAAAGTTTAAAACAAACTATTACCGTTTCAGAAAAAGAATTTAAGGAAAAAGAAAAAAAGCTAACAACCCTCCAACAGCAGGTTGAACAAACTCTTGAAAAACTGGAGAAAGTTAAATCGCATATTCAATCATTGAAATTGGATGAACATGAAGCTGTTCGCACACAGCACAGCTTGGATGCAAAGGAGGAGGGACTTCAAAATCAAATCCAGTTTTATGAAAATTTATTGGAATCGAAAGAAGGGTTTACCGGCGGAGTTAAATATGTATTAAATCATTCTAAAGATTTTCCCGGTGTCCATGGCGTTTTAGCAGAATTGCTTGATGTGGATAAAGAATACCAGGCAATTATTGAAAATGTGCTTGGATCAACTGCCGGATGTTTAGTTTCAAAAGATAGAGCCATCGCTCTTAAAACACTGCAAATTCTCAAAAGTCAAAAACACGGAAGCGCTTCCATTTTACCATTAAAAGAATTGTCAGTATTGAATTCAAAAATAAAGAGTATGCCCAAAAGTGATCATATCGTAACCAGAGCTCTTGATAGTATAAAAGCGGATAAAAAATACACAGCACTTGTAAACGTTCTGCTGGGAAATGTGTTGATCGTAAATGATCTGTCTAAAGCGCTGCAAGATTCGAAACTTGCCGGTTGGGATCTCGTTGATCTGGAAGGGACATTTTCCGGAACAAACATGATCCTAAAACAGGGAAAAAAGGATAAGGGGCTTGTAGGACGACAAGAAAAATTGGACGCTCTAAAACAGCAGTTACAGGAAAATAAAAAAACGCAATCATCTGTCCAAAACGACGTAAAAGAAATTGCTGAAAGATTAACAAATTTCATGTCAGAGCAGAGCAATATTGAAGCAACTATTGATAACTTAAAGGATGATGTTTCAGTTCTTGAAAATGATGGATTACAATATAAAGTTCGCAACGAACAGCATCTTGAATTATTGAATACACTTTCGGATGATATGGATGAAACATCTGCTGCAATTACATCTTTGAAAGCTTCATTGAAAAAATTGTCACCAACCGCTGAAAAAGGTGATAAAATTCTGGCAAAAGTTGCCGATGAACTTACCAATGCAAACAATGTACTTATGGCTGTTCGCAAACAACGAGATGAATTTCATCAGCACGTACAAGATTTACGAATTGAAGTTCTAAATCTTGAAAACCAGCGTGATAATATTGTTTTTCAAAAAAGAACAGCGGATGATTCTGTGACTGAATTGTCAGGTAGGCAAAATGAAATTGGCAGTGAAATAAAGAGTTTGCAAGAAAAGCAGAAAGAATTAGATAATAAGATTAAATCCTGTGAAAAAGATTTGCAGAAAGCGAATGCTGTTGTAAGCAAAAAACGATCGATTCTTGATCTAAAAAAAGAAACATATCAGGAAACGTATGGAGAGATTGAAATTATTCAAGCAAAGATTCGTGAAGAACAGCATAGCAGAGAAAATTTATTGGACGAATTAAAATCTGCAGAATTGGATGTCACTGATTTTGATCAAAAAATCAAATTGGTTATTGAACGAATAAAAGATCGTTATAATACGTCAATACCTAAAAGTATGAATGTAAAAGAATCGTTATTTGCCCTTGAGGAACGAATTGAAAAAATAAACAGAAGTATAGAAAATATCGGTCCAATCAATATGGCTGTAAAAGATGAGCATGAAGTAGAAACAGAACGTCTCGAATTATTAACAGATCAAAAGGCAGATTTAATCGAATCGGAAGAAAATTTAAGGGAAACAATTCAAAAAATTGATCAGGAAGCGCGCAAGTTATTTACAGAAACATTTGATCAAATCAAGATCAATTTTGAAAAATTATTTTCTATGTTTTTTGAAGGGGGTAAAGGTTCCTTATCATTGGTGGGTGACCCTGATCCTTTAGAGGCCGATATTGCTATAAATGCTCAACCACCCGGAAAGAAAAATAATTCATTGCGTATGTTATCAGCAGGAGAAAAGTCTTTAACAGCTATCGCACTGTTGTTTTCTATTTACCAGTATAAACCAAGCCCATATTGTATTTTAGATGAAGTGGACGCACCGCTGGATGATGTTAATATCCGAAAATTCACTAAAGTTTTGGAAGCATTTTCTGAAGAAACCCAATTTATTGTTGTTACGCACAATAAGCTTACCATGGAAGCGGCAAATTATCTTTTCGGTGTAACAATGGAACAGAAGGGCGTATCTAAGTTAGTTTCCGTCAAGTTCGACGCATAAATCATCCAATTAAAATTTATTCTATTTTATTGATTCCCTAAAGGGAAACAGTTAATTTTGTAAGCTTTATTCGAACCGATAATCCATGTTTGAACAAATAACAGATAGATTTGATACTATTTTCCGCCGCTTGCGTGGTCTGGGAAAAATTACGGATAGTAATATCCAAGAGACGTCACGAGAGATTCGACGCGTCCTATTGGAAGCAGATGTAAATTTACAAGTTGCTCGTGATTTTATTGCTCATGTCCAGAAAAAAGCGGAGGGGACAAAAGTATTAAAATCCATAAGACCTGGTGAACAATTTATAAAAATTATTCATGAGGAATTAGTCCATATTCTTGGAGATGAAAAAGCTGAAATAGATTTGAGTGGAAAACCGTCCGTTATTCTGATGGCAGGTCTTCAAGGATCCGGAAAAACAACCTCGTGTGCAAAATTAGCTAAGATATTTACAGATCAAAAGAAACACGTTTTATTGGCTGCGGCGGATGTATATCGCCCAGCTGCGATTGAACAATTACAAGCACTAGGTAAACAGATTGATGTCCCTGTCTATGATGAAGGTATCGGCGATCCGGTAGCAATTTGCTCGAATGCAGTTACCCATGGAAAAAGTGAAAAAGCAGATGTTGTTATTTTGGATACTGCCGGTCGTTTGCATGTTGATGGCGAAATGATGAATGAGATTCAACAGATTGCCGATAACGTAAAACCAAATGAAATTTTATTCGTGGCAGACAGTATGACAGGGCAAGATGCAGTAACATCTGCTAAAGCATTTTCAGAAGCATTACCTTTGACGGGGACGATATTAACAAAGCTGGATGGCGATGCTAGAGGCGGCGCAGCTGTTTCCATCAGGCAAGTAACAGGTGCACCAATCAAATTTGCTGGTGTTTCTGAAAAGATGGATGGATTGGAACCATTTAATCCCAAGCAAATGGCCGATCGTATTTTGGGATTTGGTGATGTTATTTCATTGGTGGAAAAAGCAGAACACGTAGCGGATGAAAAAACAGTGGATATATTGGAAAAGAAAATGCTTGGAAACGAATTTAATCTTGAAGACTTTCAGCAGCAGTTGAAGCAGCTTAAAAAAATGGGATCATTTCAGCAACTCATGGGAATGATGCCCGGTATGAATCGTAAACTGATGAAAGGAATGAATATGGATGACCGTCAACTTTCTTGGACGGAAGCCATTATTAATTCCATGACTCCGGCAGAACGAAGAAACCCCGCTATCATAGATGGCAGCCGTCGAAAACGGATTGCCCTGGGTTCCGGACGTTCTTTACAGGAAGTGAATCAATTACTGAAACAGTTTGTACAAATGAAAAAAATGATGAAACAATTTGGAAAAATGAAACCAGGCAAAATGCCCCTGGGGAATTATATGGGAATAAGCTAAAAGGAGAATGAATTGGCTACTAAAATAAGACTGAAACGAATCGGACGAAAAAATAGACCTTTTTACCGCTTGGTGGTGATGGATGAACGTGCTCGCCGCGATGGCGCTGCCATCGAACAATTAGGTTGGTTTAATCCACTCGAACTTGACGATGAAAAGAATTATGCTCTTAACGATACGCGAATTATACATTGGCTGCAGGAAGGAGCTCAAACTACAGAAACAGCTCACAATCTATTAAAAAGAACTGGATTGGCCTATCGTTGGCACTTGATTCGCCAGGGGCTGGATGAAGCGGCTGTGGAAAAAGAAATGAAAAAATGGGCTCTTGAAAAAACAGAAGTTGAAAAGAGCAGAAGTGATAAAGCAGCGAAAAAAGCTGAAGAAAAACAAAAAGCAACTGAGAAAGAAGCAGAAGCAACAGAAACGCAAGAAGATACACCTGTCGTTGAAGAAAAGGCCGAAGAGGCGCCAGTAAAAGAAGAAACAGAAGCAACAGCGGCAGAAGCGACAGTTGATGATTCTGCAAAAGAAGAAAAAGCTGACAGTGATGATGAAAAGGAAGATGAAAAAGTGGATGATTCTGCTGACGATAACGATGAACAAGAAGAAACAAAGGAAGAAGTAGTTGAAGAAGATTCCAAAGAAGAAGCTGTCGAACCAGATCCTGAACCAGATCCTGAACCAGACCCTGAACCAGAGCCAGAACCTGAAACTGAAGAGCTAAAAGAAGTAAATACTGACGAAGCACCAGCAGAAGAAGAATCAAAAGAAGACGAAAAAGATGAACCTGAAGCTAAACCAGATATAGAAGTTGAAATGTCCGAAGAAAAAAATGCTGCGGATGAGAAAGAATCAGCTGATGCAGAAGTAGATGAAGTGACAGAAGAGACCACAGAAGAAGAAGCCGAACCGGACGAAGGAAATGAAGAATCTTCGAAAGAAGAAAAGGAAAATAAAAGCGACGAATAAAGTTGCAAGGAGAGTACCATGCAGGAAATGATCGAGTTGATAGTTAAAAAGTTAGTGGATAAACCCGAAGAAGTACAAGTGACTCCAGTGGAAACAGAACAGCGAATCATTTTTGAATTAACCGTTGGAGAAGGTGATTACGGAAAAGTCATCGGCAAGCGTGGTCGCAATATTTCTGCCATTCGAACACTTGTATTTGCTGTTAATGCAAAAGAAGGCGGTAAGCGTGCCCGTTTGGATGTGATCGATTGAAATGAGTAAAAAAGTTCATCCCATTGCCAAGATTACACGAGTGAGTGGTCTCCGGGGCGAAGTACGCCTGCAGCCATTATCTCGTTATTTCGATGAATATATCGAATCACGTGAGTTACAGATTGGATTCGAAACAGATTTGGCTCGTGAAATCAAATTGAAAAAAACCATCGGTCAAGGAAAAAGAAGGCGGTTCAAGTTTGAAGGAGTTCAGTCCCGGGATGATGCAGAAACACTTATTGGACAAACGTTGTTTGCTGAAAGCCAAAATGGTGATAATGCTGATCTCATTTCCAAAGAACTATTGGGTTATACTGTTATTACAGAATCCGGTGAAATGGTCGGCACATTGACAGATATTCTCTGGTTGCCATCCAACGATGTCTACGTTATCCATAATGGTAATGATGAAAAACTGATTCCTGTGATAAAAGAAATTGTTATCGGTGTAGACAGTGTTGTAAACGTGATTATGATTCGACCGATGGAAGGTTTGCTGTGAAAAAGATCGCCATAATTACACCTGTGCCGGACATGGTAAATGTTGTTATAGCGCAGAGCATGCTGCGTAAAGCTACTGAAGAAAAAGTGGTTGAATACAATGTGGTTGATCTCCGGAAATTTGGAAGGGGTAATTATCGCCAAATTGACGATACGCCTTTTGGAGGCGGAAGTGGGATGGTCATGATGGCTGAACCTCTGGTCAATGCGATTGAATCTACTTTGGAATGGATGGATAAAAAGAATGTTCGAATCGTATTTCCTTCTCCACAGGGTAAAACGTGGAACCATAAAACAGCTGCATCATTCAGTGAAAATGAAAACATCATTTTTATTTGCGGTCATTACAAAGGTATTGATCAGCGAGTGGTTGAAAAATACGTAACCGATGAATTTTCCATCGGCGATTATGTTGTCACCAGCGGAGAAATACCTGCCATGATTATTATCGATTCAATGGTTAGACTAATCCCGGGAGTGCTGAATTCCAGAGAGTCAGCAGAAACGGATACATTTTACGGAGACCTGTTGGATAATCCTCATTTTACGAAACCCCGTGAAGTGGCTGGAATATCCGTTCCGGATGTTTTATTGAATGGTCATCATAAAGAAATCGAAGATTGGCGACAATCTCAACGTGAAAAAATGACTCAAATCAAACGGCCGGATTTATGGCAAAAATATTTAGATAATAGTACACTTACGGAGTAAAAAATGAACAAATTACAAGAAGCAGTTCAAGATCAATTAAAAACAGATTTACCAGAATTTAATTCAGGTGATACAGTAGAATTAGATGTACGTGTTGTGGAAGGTGGCAAGGAACGTATCCAGAAATATCGGGGTGTCGTGATTGCTCGGAAAGGCGGCGGAATTGAAGAAACCATTACCGTTCGAAAAATTTCCAATGGTGTAGGTGTGGAACGAATTTTCCCACTCCATTCGCCCATGATATCCAATTTCAATTTGATCCGTCGCGGGAAAGTTCGAAGAGCAAAACTACATTACTTACGCAAACTTTCCGGTAAAGCAACGCGTATTGCTGAAAAACGATAAATCAAATCTATATATAAATGATAAACCCTCATCAGTAAATACGATGGGGGTTTTTTGTTTAATTTAGTATAAAAATTATAATGGTTAAGAAAAATTATTCTTTCATCGAATTGTAAAACTTTTTGAATTAGTTTTAAACAAATATGTATAAAGAAAAAGAGTAATTTAATTGAGCAAATTTGAAAAAATAGTACTTGGCATAACCGGCGGAAGTCATTTATCCGTCCACGCACTCATGCTGGCGTTGCCGAGTTTGATCCCCATTTTGCGGAATGAATTCAACACAGGATTGGATACATTAGGTCTCGTTGTAACTGTCAGTGCTTTTATGTTTGGTGTAGGAGCTATTCCCGCCGGTTGGGCAGAAAGCAAATTGGGTGGAAGGTTGCTATTAATCTTATATCTCATGGGTTCAGGTTTTTCGGCGCTATTGGTTTCAGTTTCAAACTCATTTTTTATAATGGTTATTGGTTTGGGATTTATGGGTTTTTTCTGCAGTATTTATCATCCAGCCGGACTCACACTCATTTCTCACCGTGTCAATGTTCTCACCAAAGGAATGGCCGTCCATGGTATTTTTGGTACAGTCGGCTCCGCGGCAGGACCCATTATGGCTACAGCGTTAGCGGCGCTTATCTCCTGGCGGGCATCATACGCATTTTTAGGCATATTTAACATACTCCTAGCCTTGACTACCCTTATTGCTATTCCCAAGAGGGATAAGCATGATGTTGAAGAAAAAACTGAAAATAAAGTAGATAAAACAAATCGACCAGCATTGATTTATTTTTATATCACTAATATGCTCATGGGCATGGCCTATTATGGTTTTACCACATTTATGCCCACTCATTTCGCTGAAAATACACATCAATTTATGCCTTTTATTTCTGACACTATGAAAGCAGGTGTTTTCCCCACGCTTGTTTTTTTGGCTGGCATTGTTGGTCAATTGATCGGCGGACGACTGGGTAGTCTTTATAATCGGCCCAAAATGCTTATGCTCATCGTCGCTGTAAATATTCCCTTTTTATTGTTCATGGGTTATAGCTCGGATATGTGGCTGGTTGTATTCAGTATCTTTATGGGTATGGCATATTTTTCTAATCAACCCATCAGCAATACACTCATTGCGGAATTTACCCACAGCGCTAGCAGGGGATTGGGTTACGGCATCAGTTTTTTCTTGAGTTTTGGCATCGGTTCATTAGCAGCAGGATTTGGTGGATTTATTGCCGAAAGCCAAGGAGTTGCTGCTGTATTTCCCGTGATGGGCTTTTTATTAATCCCAGCACTATTTACCAGTTATATGATCATTAAAAAATCATGATTAATTGTTTTATCTGTTAATATTGTTCATCAATTTCAACTATTGATATGAGCCAAAACCAACTCAAGCAACTACCATCCGTATCTGAAGTATTACTTGAAGTGAACAAGGATACAAAGCTGCATAATGATTATATAACCAAAATTATTACAACAGAAATAAGTCAATATCGAACAGATGCTAAAGCAGGAAAATTAAAGATAAATCGTAAGAAAATAGTGGATTCAATTCTGGGTGAGATAGACAGATTGGCTGAACCATCCATGAAAAATATCATCAACGGCACCGGTGTGGTTTTGCATACAGGTTTTGGCCGAGCACCAATCTCAAAAAAGGTCATTTCCAATGCGACTAAAAAACTTGAAGGCTACGTGAATCTTGAATTAGACCTGAACTCCGGCAAGCGTGGCGAAAGGCAAGATCACATCAATAATTTACTGTCAGCCATCTGTGGTTCAGAAAGCAGTTTGATGGTCAATAATAACGCAGCCGCTGTCCTCATTGCTCTAAATACATGTGCCGAAGGGAAGGAAGTGATCGTCTCCCGGGGACAGGAAGTGGAGATCGGCGGTTCATTCCGTATCCCTGATGTTGTGCGGAAAAGTTATTGCAATTTGGTGGAAGTGGGCACCACAAATCGGACACATCTTAAAGATTACGAAAAAGCAATCACCAAAAATACCGGCACCATTCTTTGGGCTCATACCAGCAATTATGTTGTGCAGGGTTTCACCAAGGAAGTATCGCTCACAGAATTAGCAGAGTTGGCGAAGAAGAAACGTATTCCATTGGTAGCCGATCTCGGTTCCGGCGCCTTGGCGGATATGGCAAAAATGGGACTCCCTCCGGAAGAGTTGGTGGAAGAAGTGGTAAAAACCGGCGCAGATATCATCACATTCTCCGGGGATAAGCTTTTGGGTGGACCTCAATCCGGTCTTATTGTGGGGAAGAAGAAGTTTGTAAACAAAATTCACAAGAATCCACTTTATAGGACATACCGCTGCGACAAGTGGACCATTGTACTCATGGAAGAAACATTACGAACCTATGCTTCAGACGAAAAGGTCAGCGGTGATAATTTGTCCCTAAAACTCCTGACCACATCTCAAAACACTTTATTAAAACGTGGAGAAAAAATGTTGACGGATATTCCTAAAAAGAAAATTAAGGATCTGGGAATATCATTGGTCGAATCCAAGGTGGAAGCCGGTAGCGGCTCATTGCCCGTGGAGACTATCCCCAGTGCTGCCTTGCAGTTTAAACCTAATGCCATGTCTGTGTCTAAACTGGCCAAAGCATTCCGCACCGGAAATATTCCGGTAGTTGGCTACACCAAAGGAAATACATTTTATATCGATCTGAAAGCGGTTCTGCCGAACCAGGTATCCAGACTTATTCAAGTAATTCAGGACGTTTAATGACCCAAGTTGTCATCGGTACTGCCGGGCATATTGACCACGGGAAGACCGCATTGGTAAAAGCACTCACCGGCACGGACACGGATCGTTTGGCGGAGGAAAAAGTTCGGGGCATGACCATCGACCTGGGATTTGCTTTTTTGAATGAATCTGTCACCATTATTGATGTTCCTGGCCACGAGAAATTTATCCGCAATATGGTGGCGGGAGTATCCACAGTCAATATTGCACTCTTGGTGGTGGCGACTGATGACGGTATCATGCCCCAAACTCGAGAGCATTTACATATTCTGAGACTATTAAACATTCCTCAATGCGTGGTGGCCCTCACTAAAACCGATCTGGCGGAAGACGGAGAATGGCTGAACCTAGTTGAATTGGAGATCCGTGAATTGACTGAAGACATTTTTGAAAGCGTGGATGTGATCCGGACGTCCGTACAAACCAATGAGGGAATTGACGAATTAAAGAATTTATTAGAAGCGAAAGCAGCTGCAGTTCAGCAGTCAAAGGATGAGAGCTTTTTTCGCCTACAGGCAGACCGTGTTTTTTCCATGACTGGATTCGGCACGGTGGTAACAGGAACGGTCATTTCCGGGAGATTGAAAAAAGGTGATTCCGTGGACGTTCTTCCGGGGAATATTTCTGCGAAAGTCCGGGGAATTCAGTCCCACGGTACGGAAGTGGAATCCATTCAACGTGGTGATCGTGGGGCAGTGAATCTATCTGGAGTGGAAGTAGAAAAGGTCTTCCGCGGGTCAGAGCTGGCGGCTCCGGGAAAATTGAAAGCGGTATCGAAATTCACAGCCCATATTCAACTCACGGCAGACATGAAAAAAGAACTGAAACACCGCCAGCGCGTGCGGATACACTTAGGCACAGCGGAAGTAATGGCACGCGTATTATTAACATCGAATAAGAAAATGACCGCCGGCAGTTCCGCAAATATCATTATTGAACTGGAGGATCCGGTAGTTATGGCCAGTGAAGATCGCTTTGTCATGCGCTCCTATTCTCCCATGCATACCATTGGTGGCGGAACAGTGTTAACCTCATTTATTCCCAAAGGTGTTAAGATTAAGGAATGGATGTCAGAATTGGATTTGGATCTAGAGAAACGATTTGAGCAATTGGTCACTACGTTTAAACTAAATCCCAAAACGGTGCACGAGTGGGGAGTCGCTTTTCAAATGATGGATGACAATGTCAGAGATTTGGTAAAAAATACGGAATTGAATACATCCAGATGCAGTTTTGTTTATACAGATGAAAATGTGAATTCATGTTCCGAATTGATCGTAAAAAGTTTAGAACAGTATCATAAGAAAAATCCACTACGGAAATCCATGTCTGCAGATGTGCTGCAGCAGGAAACACGTTTGAGCGAAAAATGGTTGGCTGAAATGCTGGACATTATGGAAAAAGATGCATTCATTCGTTCCGCCGGAACGGGCGTAGCATTGGCGGGTCATAAAGTTGAACTAGAAGGTGGAACTGCTGATATTTCACGCAAGATGGAAAATGGGATAATGGAAAATGGTTTCACTCCTCTGATTACTGAAGAATTGTCGAAAATATTAAATACAAGTCATAAAGAAATACTGGAGATCCTACACGTTCTAAAAGGTAATGAAAAAGTGGTTGAAATCGAAAACGGTGTCTGGATGCACAGCCAAAACATGGCTAAACTCCGCCAAGCAATGAAAGACCATTTTAACACCCAAAGCAAAATGAATGTGGCAGACTTTAAACGCATGAGCGGTTTAACGCGGAAATTCGCCATTCCTGTCTTGGAATACTGTGATAAGCAGGGTTGGACTGAACGCGATGGTAATGTGCGTCTGATGGGGACGGAATTGTGAGCGCTAAACCAGTCAAACAACAAAGCACACCTCTCATGCGCCAGTACGAGGAAGTGAAACGGCAATACAGTGATGCGATTGTACTTTTCCGTATGGGCGATTTCTACGAAACGTTCAGTGATGATGCCGTCACCACGGCGAAAGTGCTGGGTATTGTGCTCACCAAGCGTTCCAACGGCGCTGCCGGCAATGTGCCCCTGGCCGGATTTCCCTATCATGCTATCGATAATTATTTACACAAATTGGTGAATGCCGGACATCGTGTGGCCATCTGCGAACAAGTGGAAGATCCCAAACTGGCAAAAGGCATCGTCAAGCGGGAAGTGGTAGAAGTGGTGACTCCCGGGACCATCAACAGCGAAGCGGCACTGAATGAGAAATCGAATCAATTTTTGGCCTGCATCCACTATCATCGCGACCAAGCCGGTTATGCCGTGCTGGATCAATCCACAGGAGAATTGTTTATTGGAGAATGCCCAGTAGCCAACCTGACGGAAGCACTGCGGAAATACGCTCCCCGGGAAGTGCTTTTGGCGGAGGAATTGGTTTATTCCACAACGGACTGGTACCGGGAACTGAAACCTTTTGTGTCCACGGTGGAAGATTGGGTATTGTCCTTCGATCAGGGTGAGCGCACACTTACCGAGCATTTCAGCGTGCAGACGTTGAAAGGGTTTGGCTGCGGTCACATGGAACTGGGTATTACGGTAGCAGGAGCCATCTTTTACCACGTAAAAAATGCATTGAATGGTTCCTTATCTCACATCACCACATTGACTCCCATTGCCGATGATGGTATTATGGGGCTGGATGGTTTTACCATTCGTAATTTGGAAGTATTCAAGTCTTTGGCGACACAAGGTGCTCATGGCACTTTGGTGGATTTATTGGACGAGACGGTAACCAACGGCGGCGGACGTCTTGTGAAACAATGGTTATCCCAGCCACTGACGGATATAGAAAAGTTGAATGACCGTTTGGATATTGTTGCGGGATTTGTTAAAAATAAACGTCTGCTAAAAAAGGTGCGCGCTGTTCTAGATAACGTAATGGATATAGAACGAATCCTTGGCAAAATCAGCCAGAATAAAGCCAATCCACGAGACATAATTGGATTAAAGGAAAGCTTGAAATGTATACCGAAACTGCAGGAATTACTGAATTCAGCAGATATCGACCAATTGAATTCAGCCGCCGAATCATTTGCAGACACCGCTCCGGTTGTGGAGTTAATTTCAGAAAAATTGAATGAAGAAGTTCCTGCGCAGCTCCAACAGGGCCATGTCTTTCGGGATGGAATAAATAAGGAATTAGATGAATTGCGAAAATTGGCCAGCGGCGGCAAACAATGGATCGCTGAAATGCAGGAATCCGAGCGGGAAAAAACGGGTATCAGCAAATTGAAAGTGGGATTTAATAAGGTATTTGGCTATTATCTGGAAATTTCCAAGATCCATCAGGACAAAGTGCCCGAATCGTATATCCGAAAACAGACGCTGGTAAACGCCGAGCGCTATATTACAGAAGAGTTGAAGGAATACGAGGAAAAAATACTTTCTGCCGAGGAAGATATCATTGCCATCGAATCAGAATTATTTTCCGAATGTTGCCACAAAATCCTTGATCGAGCTGACCGTATTCAAATAAATGCAAAACGGCTTAACAGACTCGATGTTCTTTCCACTTTTTCCCACTTATCGATTCAGAAGAAATATTGTAAACCGTCGCTTGTTGCAGATGCTGTTCTTGATATTAAAGACGGTCGTCATCCCGTGGTGGAAAATCTGTTACCGGCGTCTGACCGATTTGTAGGCAATGACCTGAAGATGAATGTGGACAAAAGTCAGATCCACCTCATCACCGGACCGAATATGGCCGGGAAATCTACGTATTTACGCCAAGTTGGACTGATTGTCCTCATGGCCCAGGTTGGGTGTTACGTGCCCGCAAAAAAAGCCACGATCGGTATTGTAGACCGTTTATTCACTCGTGTGGGCGCCAGCGATAACTTGGCTGGTGGCGAAAGTACTTTTTTGGTGGAAATGATTGAAGCAGCAAATATTCTCAATAATGCCACTGCTCATAGTTTAATTCTGCTCGATGAAATAGGACGGGGAACAGCCACCTTTGATGGTCTTTCGCTAGCGTGGTCCATAACCGAATATTTACACAATCGTGACAATGTAGCAGCTCGAACCTTATTTGCTACTCATTATCATGAATTGACAGAATTAGAGCATTCTCTAGATCGATTGGAAAATCAACTCCCAAGGGCA
>MPLW02072327.1_pt1 | contig 14023 bp, 9 predicted proteins | sample 1617351 | NCBI WGS metagenome assembly MPLW02 (sample SAMN05944803, study PRJNA350692) | marine metagenome | biome: marine; feature: ODZ; material: water; isolation source: 110 m water sample filtered on 0.2 um supor filter | place: Pacific Ocean | collected 2012-04-08 | depth 110m m
CAGATATGGCCCATATCCAGCTTGAAATTCTCCGTATCCATAATATGCACCACGGTCCCTTCATCGGCATCATAGGTGCGGTCCGTATCCAGCCACCGAATGGTAAACGAATCCCCTACATTCAGCTTGGTATTGCTGGCCATTCCTTTCCCGATCAGTACTGGTATAGCAATATCATCATGCCCGGCCAGTGCGTCTGTTGGCATAGTAACAATGTTCTGATCTGGTGGAATGCCCTTCATGATGGCCGGCATAATGCGGCCACCGGGATAGATGGAAGCCTGGCTTACCAAAACCGGAAACGCTTTTTTCTGATCCACCAGTGATTGTACATCCCCGGGCAAATCAGAGTGAGCATCTTCAAAGGTCATGGGGTCCAGAGGGTCATATTCCGGGTGCCAGTAAGCGCCGCCTGCGATTTCCGTATCCATGGTAACCTGCTTGGCGTGTTCCAGCATACCTTCATACATAGCAGACATGAACAGGATCAGAAAAAATGAAAAGGCCGTCACAAGAACATTCAAAAAGGTGCGTAGCCTGGCACCCAGTAGGTTTTTCAGTGCAATTTTAAAAAGCATCCCTATTCACTTACTTGTGGATTATCGATTTTTTTATCTTCTATTATTTGACCGTCATCCAGATGAATAATGCGCCACAGGTAGGCCATGATCTTTTCATCATGGGTGGCAAAAACGAAAGTGGTGGTAAGTTCTTTGTTTAAACCCACCATAATCTCCATGATATGATGCGAATTCTCGGCATCCAAATTGGCCGTGGGCTCATCTGCCAGAACAAGTGCCGGACGGTGAACAATGGCCCTGGCAATTGCTGTCCGCTGGCATTCACCTCCACTGAGCATTGCCGGGCGGGAATCACGCTTATCACTCAGGCCAACCCATTCTATAGCCTGGGTGACTGTATTTGCCCGTTCCTTGGGATCCACCTTGTTCAGGATCAGAGGCAGTTCAACATTCTCAAAGACGGTGTAGACAGGAAGAAGATTATAATGTTGGAAGATAAAACCCATATGTGTACGGCGCAGACGAGCCCGCTCACCATGAGAAGTGTTAGCCAATGATTTACCCAGAACAGCCACTTCACCTTCACTTGCTGAATCGAGGCCACCAATAATATTAAGTAGTGTCGTTTTGCCTGAGCCAGAGGGTCCAACCAGACCCATGAATTCCCCTGTGTTCAGGGTCAGGTTCACACCCTTTAGAGCGGTGAAAAAATCAGCACCTACAGGAAAACGCTTGACCAAATTTTTTATCGTTATAACACTATTGTTTTCCATCTTTTCCTTCCTAATGGTTGTAGATAAGCATGAGCTGTAAACCGTTCCCAAAACCGGCCAGACTGCGCGGGAGATACTCCTCCGGCACATCATATTCGACCCTTTTTGGGTTCGCTGACAATAATAAATTTACACTGAGATTATCAAACGTAATGCCCCACCTGAAAAAGTGGAACATTCGCTCACTTGTCCAGTCTATATAAGTGATGGCCATAAGCTGATGTAAAAAACCCAGAGGCATACTTGCCATGAAAAAACTGTATGTTTGATCATCAGTGTAAGAATTATTCTGCGACGAGCGGATATGCATGGATTCGCTCATGATGAGGATCCCGGTGAATAGAGGGATTGTAAAATCACCGCCCAGAGTGGCCAGAGTATACCGGTTATTACCGGAAAAATTAGCATTGTCAGAAAAAAGTGTCGCTCCTTCAAACCAAAAGCCTATGAAACCATCATAACGGTAATCCAAGGCGGCCCGTTTGTGGGGGCCGGGCATGACCACGGGAAAAAGCCCCACTTGCTGAGGACTTATTAACGGATCCTGATGGAAGGTCATGCCCCACTCGCCTGAGGTGGTGGACAGTTCCATCCGTCCACCATAAGAGAGGGTATCCTTTTCACTGTTAATAATCCAGCTCCAGAGTGCCACCGATCCAGAAGGAAATAGTCTCAACCTGAAAGCTTCCACTCCATCGGTCTGACCCGTGGGGTCACGAAGGTCCAAAGTATCAAACCAGGAGGTGGGACGCAAAAACTGAGCCGGGCCGAAGGCTATTTTTTGCAAACCCAGACGAGCCTCAACCCGCTGAGTTGAATATCTTATCCACCCACGATAAGGCTTTTCAGCACTGGCCAAAAGAACCTCCCCCGAGTAAGCTCTGCTCACGCGATAGGCCCATTCCATATCCAGTAGCCGTTCATCATTCAAGGGGCGATAGAAAGAGATTGTCGGTATGTAACCTAATTGGGTCTCAACAGAAGAACGTCCCTCTGCCGGATCATCGCCAAGTATGCCACCGCCCCATAATTGGCCTTTAAGATCTATGGACTGAGACAATGCCAAAGAAGGTAGAGTAATAACCATGGTTAAAATGGCAGCGGTGATAATTGATTTAATCAATTTTATTCAACTTCCCCTTAGGCAATAATAATTCTCAGTTGGGAATCATCGTCCGAAGATCTGACGCAGGTCTAGTCGCATCATTCGGGCACTTTCATGACTGGAATCTAAAACTACCGCTTTCTCTACAGATGCCAAAGCTTTCTCACCCAACTGTAGCTTCAGGTAAGCCCTCGCCAGATAAAAATGTGCCAGCGCAATGGAGGGATCCAGTTCCACAGCCTGCTCATAATGATACCGGGACTTTTTATAATCACCCTTGCCGTAATAGACATTCCCCATATTGAACTGACCCAATGAATAATGAGGATTAATATCAACAGATTTTTCATAGGCCTCAGCCGCCTCACCCCTTTTCTCCTGATCCCAGAGAAGATTTCCGTAGTTAACCCAGAGCGTCCAGCTCATGGGGTCTTCTTTCAAAGCCAGCTTGAATGTCTGTATTGCCTTACGGTTGTCGCCATTTTGCTGGAAAGCAAGAGCCAACATTTGTAGCGTAACACCATCATCAGGTTTTAATTCCAAAGATTTTCGGTAAGCCGCCACGGAATTCCCAAACTTCCTGCCACCCCGGTAACTGCCAGAATGAGGGTTGGATAAATCACCAAAAAATGCAAGGGAAAGGGCCCATCGGTCACGGACCTTATTTTCGTCTGGCCCCAACTTTGAAATTTGATCTTCCAGGAATCTCCTTGTCTTTTCATCCGACCCCTTGATTAGATGAATAGATGCCAAAGAGAGGGCCTTTACATCCAGATCAGGTGATGAGGTTAATGATTTTAGCTTACTCATGACTTCAGGCGGAACAGTATTCATATCAGGTTTCAACTGATTTTCAAAGATATGGGAAAGAGCGGCGAATGTCATGGCAGGTGGCTCTTCCGTTGAACCCACAAGATCAGCAGATAGTGACGGTATTGTCATATTGATATTTTTCATCAGTTCCGTCACCAACCGCTTGTGAGGCTTAACTTCCCCATACCACCTGTCCACAGTTTGCTGAAGGGCTGACACTCCCATCTCATCATGACACTGGGAACAGGCGTTCTCCAATCCCAATAAATCATCAAAAACGGGCCTTGGAATACTTATAGTATGATCAGAGCGTGCATAACGAAGCCGCTTACCGATAGCATTTTGCTGCAGATACGGCATATGACAGGATGTGCACCGGCTCCCCTCCGATGTTTCCTGGTGGAAGGTGTGGGCCTCAATCTTCACTGCTTTTGAGGCGTGGCAGGCGGTGCACTGACCGTTGTCAAATCTCCCCTGAAGCTCCCCACCGTTGATATCTCTGTATGAGAGTGAATGAGGGCTATGACAGTCGCCGCAGGCCATGGAGCCGTTGAGGTAACAGTCACTGAAGATGTGGTTCTGCTGATAACCGAAGGCACGGATACGACCGTCCGGATGGTACCGCGTTTGCCCAAGTACAGGGAGCTTCAGTGAATAGTGTGCCTCCAAATCTTCACCTGGAAGATAGCCTGTGGAAATTTGATCTTTTAAAGCATGACACTGAAAACAGACGTTCAGCGCTTCATCCTTCGAAAGAGTTGACAAGCTCGTCAAACCAATGTCATTACGGGATTTCCAATCCGATTTTCGTGTGATATCCACATGGCGCCGGCCAGGGCCGTGGCACGATTCACAGTTGATGTCAAGCCCCATAAAACGGGTCTCATATTTCTTCTTACTGTAATCGAATATCAGCTCGATCTGGCTTCCGTGGCACTGCTGGCAACTTTGGGACTGCGCCTTCGTACCCAGGGGGCGATTCGGTGGCCACTCACTGAGACTCAGCATGGAAAGATCTTTTGATATGGGGACCCACCCTTGCCCAGTGGACGTTTCACTGAACCAGACGCTGTCGCCACGGTGGAAATCGAAGGGAACCAGTCGCATGGTTCCATCAGAAAACCGCGAAAAGTAGGTCTGAGTACCGCCTCCTACCATATGTCCCTTCCCTACCACACCGTCCACCTTAATATCCTTCTTTTCTCCCAGCCGCTCCACAATGAACCTGTAATCTCCTTGTTCGTCACGGAGTGGTGTTACTGTAGCATCAGCATAGTGCCGCGGTTGTCCGTCAAATCGTCCGATGACCAATTCCTCCGAAGGCGTACCTCCTGCCTGCCCATGGGTCGATTGGCGCCATTCATCATAAATAGCCTCATGGCATTCGCTGCACACTTTCGAGCCTACAAAATCCTCGAACTCAACCTGGGTACTCTCTGTCGCCTTAACGGGGGGGAAAGGGCGGTATGCTTGTGACAAGGCAAGATCAAAAAGAAGGAAAATAATGAATGTAGACCGGAAGAGCTGACTCACTGTGACTCCGACCAATCCGGTCCCTGACATTGACAAAACTTTCTTATCTCCTCCACCAGACTTTGCATATCATGAGGCGAAAGGGTCTCTCCCCATGGCGGCATGAAGTGATGTCTGTTCAAAACAGCCCCGCCAGCGTGGATGCCGTCATACAACGTGTCATTCGGCCGCTCACTCATAAGAACTGGGTCGGAATGGGAAATGGGTGTCTTGGGAAGATAACGCGCATTGAAGCCGTCACCGCTCCCGGTGAGGCCGTGACAGACGGAGCAGAATTCCCGGTATACACTTCCCTTGGGATTATAGGGTTCGTGATCAATAAGAGAGAGATAAGAAAGGTTTTCGGATTGGGATACTGCACCTTTGAGATAGTTCCCCATGAGTCTCGCTGTCTCCGATGGCAGCGGTACTTTCGGCATAATCGATTCAGGAACCAGCATCCTGGGATTGAGGATCATCATATCAACAAATGGTGCCTTTAAGCGACTAGCAGCGTTGGTGAGATCGGGACCAATCTTGCCGCCCAAGTTGCCCAACCGATGACAACCGAGGCATGACAGCTTTTCCTGCAAGAGTGACTCCGCTTTTTGTTGAGAAAATGCTGAAAGATTATCTGGAGTACCTGATGAACCTCTACTTCCCTTTTTCACAAAATGTTCTGTTAATACTTCTACTTCATCATCGGTAAGCCTGTAATCGGGCATGCGACTGCCGGATCCCGGGAAATAACCGAACGGCCGCACAGCATGAGACTCTGACAGATATCCGATCAACCAACCCCGCCGAACCCGCTGTGATTCAATCGACAGATCGGGACCGTTACGTTCAAACCACGGCTCCAAGCCATCAAGTGTATGGCATGCCTGGCAGTTCTGGGACTGAACAATAGTGCGACCGGTTTCAGCAGTTACTTCTGGATATTGACGGCGGATGGCGGAAAATTGCTTTTCTCCATCTTTAGCTTCATCTGAAGTAAGTGCCATAAAATAATCGACAACAGCATCAATCCGTACAGATGCATCGGGAGTGACAGGTTTGTAGTCTCCGGTGGTTGCATTGACCTGATAGAAGTAACTGGGCATGGCCGTATCGTTGCCATCAAAAAGCCGGGGTGCTATCAAGTACTGTTTGAGCCAGTCCCTGTTTAGTCTCATGCCGGCATCGGTGAGATCGGTGGAACTGTTTTGCCCTTTTCCATTGAGACCATGGCAGCGTGTGCACTCAAGCTCCCCCTCAATCAACCGCTCGGCCTCCAGCTTAACATTGGAAACTGAACCTTTCGGTAAAACAGCCAGGTTTACACTTTTCTTCTGCTCCATGAGATAAAGTGTTACAGCTAAAGCTTCCCTTTCATCAAAGTGAAATCCCGGCATGCGCGCCGCACCGACATTGTACCGGATACGTTTTGGACTCTGAAGAAATGTGTAGATATATGCCGGTCGGTACCTCAGTCCCGCATGGCTCAGGTCCGGGGCCATTTTTCTTATATCTGGATTTTGCCTTACACCAAGATGGCAATTCCCACAGGCCAAGGATGTCAAGAGGCTGTCGGCAATGCTCGTCTGCGCTGAGATAGCGGTCATAAAGCAAAGTAACTGGGAAAAGAATATGTTCTTTATCCAACTCATTCGATTCCTGTCACGGTTTAAAAACATAATAATTAGAGCGGACTATGGCCGAGAGCAAGACTCAGGCCTGTGGGAAATATTGAATTGTATGGATGACGACTTGGTGTATTTTGATACATATGTAATTCATCCAACCACTTCTTTGTAGATCCTATAGTTATTTTGTCCCATCACTTTTTCAAGTTTGCGTTCGGAAAGACCTCTTTTTTTAAGACCATCCCAAATCACTTCCATGCGCCGGGGACCGTTAAGTTCATCCATGAAAAGTGGCCAGTGGCTTGCATCGAAATTGTCGCCTTCTTCCCGTTTTAGTTCTGCAATATATTCATCAGACATTTCAATTACACGGTGATCACGATCACTGCCAATGCTTACGTGGTCAATACCGGCGACTTTAATAGCATGTTCAATATGGTTTAGATAATGTTCAAAAGCTCCTTCCCTAATATTCGTCACAAACGGTCTGATCTGACATATGCCAATTACACCACCCTTCTTTGCAACAAGCCTCATGTTTTCATCCGTGGTGTTTCTGGCATTTTTATACACCGCCTCACAGGCTGTATGAGAGACGATGACCGGTACTTTAGAAGCGTCAATCGCGTCGGCCATAGTTTGCATGTTGGCGTGAGAGAGGTCAATCAACATACCAGCTTCATTCATTTTTTCAACAAGCTCAAGTCCGAAATTGGTCAAGCCGGCGCCCGTCCTTTCTTTACATCCAGCACCAGCCCAATTTTGATAATTGTAGGTTATTTGGGTTGAACGAACACCTAGTCCATAAAACATGTCGACCAAGTCCAAGTCACGGCCAAACTGTGTAGAATTTTGGAACAAATAGAATATGGCAAGTTTGCCTTTTTTACGGGACTTATCTATATCTGATACCTGGATCGCTTTCATGTACAAATCGGGGTGTTTTTCAATAAGACGATCATAGTGTAAGATTCCATCTTTCGCTGCTTCAAAAGCTTCATGTTCAAAAGTTTTAGGATCACAGAGTGTGACAGTTATGGCATTTAGACCGCTATCCAAGATTTCCTTGACCAATTTTCTCGGATAGACATCACGGATTTCTCCCATGGCATCAAAAACCAAAGATTTCTGAGTAGGGGTGGATTGATATTTTGAAGACGCCAAAAGGCCAGTTCCCAAAGCCGAGTAGCCTATAGCAGCGGATGCTATCTTGATAAAATCCCTGCGGTACATTTTCATATTTAACCTCCCTAGAAGCTTGTTGGAATATGCTCTAGTTCAATTTACTGTTTGATAAAATTACAGACACTGAGTTCAATCTGTTATTTTTTACTGTCACAATCCACAAATGATAATATTATAACGGAACTTCATTATATATAGATTCTTCGGTGAACCACCATTAATTGAACACCTTTGCCGTTGTTACCACGGCAATTAAATTCTGTCCCTTCTTATGAAACTCCACTGGCAAATTTTTATCGCTATGGCGCTGGGAGCCGTTTTTGCTCTTGTCTTGGGCGAAAAAGCGCTCATTGCCGCACCGTTGGGAACGATCTTTATGCGGCTTCTCAAAATGATCATCGTGCCGCTCATTCTAACCTCAATCACCTCTGGCGTGGCGGGACTAGGCGATCCCAAAACATTAGGGAGGATAGGAATAAAAACGTTCGGTTATTATTTATTGAGTTCCATGCTTGCCATTCTTATCGGTCTCGTCCTCACCAACATCATTCAGCCCGGTGTCGGTGCCAAAGTCCCCGATACGGTGGAAGAGTTCGACCCATCCCAACTCCAACAACCAGATGCCCTGGGAAACATTTTTGTAAGAATGATCCCCACAAACCCTGTGAAAGCCGCGGCTGAGGGAGACATTCTAGGTGTGATCTTCTTTTCCATAATATTCGGTTTTGCTATTACTCAACTCAAGGGAAAGCCTCATGATTTCCTGGTGAATCTTTTCGATAACAGTTTCCAAGCCATGATGAAGTTGACCCACGCCATCATCAGGTTGGCACCCATCGGCGTCTTTGGCTTGATTTCAAATGCCGTTGCCACAGCTGGTTTTGAACTTTTCAAGGCTGTAGGAATGTACATGATCACCATCGCTTCAGGCCTGACGATTCACTTCGCAATCGTCCTTCCTTTATTGCTTTTTCTCTTCACAGGTGAAAGTCCTATGAAACACGGTCGTGCAATGATGTCTGCCATGGCTACAGCATTTTCCACCAGTTCATCAGGAGCAACACTTCCTGTAACAATGGACTGCATAGAGAATAATGTTGGTGTCTCAAATAAGGTCACCAGTTTTGTCCTCCCATTGGGAGCCACCATAAATATGGATGGAACCGCCCTCTACGAATGTGCCGGCGTTCTCTTCATCACGCAGGCAATTCCGGGCATTGATCTTTCCTTTTCTGCTCAATTGGTAGTAGTTATTACCGCCTTTTTGGCTTCCGTGGGCGCCGCGGCCGTTCCCTCAGCCGGATTGGTTATGATCTTCATCGTTCTCAATGCGGTGGGGCTCGGAGACCATCCAACTGCCGCACTCCTTGTGGGAACCATGCTCGCTGTTGACAGACCACTGGATATGTTTCGCACCGTAGTAAATGTAACAAGTGATAGTATCGGTACTGTTGTAGTTGCCAAATCTGAAGGGGAAACAGACCTTTACAAGGCTATATAAAATCATCTCGCCCCTTCCAAGTCCTCGTACCTAGCAGCCCTAATAAAAACTGTTTGATTTTCTAATCAGTCTTCTCCACTTTCCAGCTCCATTTATTTCGTGGGGTTAAATAAGAATAAGGAGTTTAGTATGAATCTGTCCATTCGTTCTATTGTTACAATTACTGTCACTTTTTTGATGTGCTCCGGAGCCTCTGTGCTGACAGGAGAAAATTATGATGAATCCCTCTATAAAGCACTGAAATACAGGAATATCGGTCCTTTCCGGGGAGGTCGATCGGCGGCTGTTGCTGGAATTCCTGGAAATGATAGGGTCGCCTATTTCGGCGGAACTGGCGGTGGCGTTTGGGAAACTAAAAGTGGTGGCTCTAACTGGAAAAATATTTCTGACGATTTTTTCGGCGGTTCCATTGGGGCTGTGGCTGTCAGTGAGTGGGACCCCAATGTTATTTATGTCGGCGGCGGGGAGGTGACCGTTCGAGGGAATGTTTCACACGGCGATGGTGTCTGGAAATCTACTGATGCAGGGAAAACCTGGAAACATATGGGTCTAAAAGACAGCCAGAGAATTCCCCGAATCAGGATTCACCCTCGTGACCCAGACTTGGTTTATGTCTCGGCCCTGGGACATCTTTTCGGACCCAACAAAGAAAGAGGCGTTTTCAGAAGTAAAAACGGTGGAAAAACCTGGGAAAAAGTTTTGTACGTCAGCGATGAGGTTGGAGCTTGTGATCTTGTTCTTGATCCCAACAATCCGAGAATCATCTATGCCTCCATGTGGCGGATAAAGCGGACTCCGTACAGCTTGTTAAGTGGTGGTGAAGGATCAGGGCTTTGGAAATCTACTGATGGAGGAGATACCTGGACTGAGATCACCAGAAATGAAGGTCTGCCAGAAGGTAATGTGGGAATTATCGGTGTGGCAATTTCTCCTTTAAACTCGGAACGAATCTGGGCCCTCATTGAAAACAGAGAGGGGGGACTTTTTCGTTCTGATGATGGCGGTGAAACTTGGACAAAAACAACTTCTGACAATAACCTAAGGCAGCGAGCCTGGTACTACACTCGAATTTATGCCGATACTCAAAGCGAGGATGTTCTTTATGTGCTGAATGTTCAGTTCTGGCGTTCTAAAGATGGAGGTAAAACATTCAATTCAATTCGTACCCCCCACGGTGACCACCATGATCTTTGGGTTGATCCCCTGGATGCCCAGCATCTTATTATTGCCGATGACGGCGGCGGTCAAATCTCCTTTGATGCAGGTGCCACCTGGAGCACATACCACAACCAGCCCACGGCCCAGTTTTACCGTGCCGATGTGGATAATCAGTTCCCCTACAGGGTTTATGCCGGTCAGCAGGACAACAGTACCGTTGCTATCGCCTCCAGAACCATGGGGGGTGGAATTACAGAACGAGACTATTACTCCGTTGGTGGTGGTGAAAGCGCTCATGTCGCTCCTCACCCGGAAAACGCCAATATTGTTTATGCCGGTTCATACAGTGGTTATCTGACCCGATACAATCACACCACTGGAGAGCGGCGCAATATTACTGTCTTCCCCGATAATCCTATGGGCCACGGTGTAAAGGATATGAAGTACCGTTTCCAGTGGAATTTCCCCATTGAATTTGATCCTCACGATCCAAACACGCTTTATGTTGGATCGCAACACCTCCACAAAACCACAAACGAGGGGCAATCTTGGGAGGTGATAAGTCCCGACTTAACCACCAATACAGTCTCAATGCAGGATCAATCAGGTGGTCCCATTACCAAGGATGATACAGGTTTGGAATATTACTGCACCATTTTTGTTATCACCCCTTCTCCCCATGAAAAAGGGGTGATCTGGATTGGTACGGATGATGGCAAAGTACACATTACTCGGGACGGAGGGAAAACATGGAAAGATGTTACACCAGGCAATATGCCGGAATGGAGTATGGTAAACAGTATTGACCAGTCACCTCATGATCCTTCTACTGCTTATATGGCTGCAACCCGGTATAAGCTGGATGACTTCAAACCGTATCTATACAAAACAACCAATTACGGGAAATCGTGGAAGCTCATCACCACTGGCATTGCAAAAGACGCTTATACTCGCGTTGTACGGGAAGATCCGACCAGGAAAGGGCTTCTCTATGCAGGAACTGAAACAGGTTTGTATATTTCCTTTGATGATGGGAAAAACTGGAAGCCGTTTCAACTGAACCTCCCGGTCGTTCCCGTTACAGACTTGCTGGTGAAGGAAAATGATCTGGTGGTGGCAACGCAGGGTCGAGCTTTCTGGATTTTGGACGACCTCACTCCCTTATATCAGCTTTCCGGGAAAATTTCAGGCGCCAAGGCACACCTTTTTGATCCCAGGGATACCTACCGCCTGCCTGGCGGCGGCGGGTGGGGTGGGCCAAGTCCTAACTCCGGTGCTAATCCTCCCAATGGTGTTATGACTTTTTTCACCCTGTCCAAAGAACTGGATGAAGATGGTGAGTTCACGCTCGAATATCTGGAATCAGATGGTGATGTAATCAAAACTTTCACTAACAAGAAAGATAAAAAGAGTTCTGAACCTACCGCCGAAACTAAAAAAGGGATGAACCGTTTCGTTTGGAATATGCGCTATCCTGACGCAAAAAAGGTCCCTGGTGCTGTTATGTGGGGTGGAACCCACATCGGCCCTAAAGCTGTTCCGGGAGAATACCAAGTAAGGATGACTGTAAACGGAAAATCTCAGATCCAGTCTTTCAAGATCCTGAAAGATCCGAGGATTTCCACAACACAGGCTGATTTCCAGGCTCAGTTTGATCTCTTAATGGAAATCCGGGACAGGACATCTGAGATCAATCAAAAAGTCATCACTATTCGGAGTATTAAATCTCAAGTGAAGACTCTGGCTGATCTAATGGAAAAATCTGGTTTTGAGAATGAAAATATTGCTACGGCTGGAAAAGAACTCTCAAAACAATTGTCAACAATCGAGGAAGAACTGATCCAGGTAAAATCTAAATCGAGACAGGATCCTTTGAACTATCCTATTAAACTAGATAACAAGATTGCTGCCTTGGTTGGCGTTGTTTCAAGTGTTGACGCCAAACCAACCTCACAGTCTCATCAGGTTTTGGATGACCTTGTAGCCCAGGCCGAAAGTCATTACACACAACTGGATCAAGTGCTTAATAATGACCTGTTGCAATTCAATGAAATGATAAGTAAAGCGGAAATCCCGGCGGTGATGATCGGTTCCGAGGACCCCGAATTAATCTGGCCTAAAGAGAGATAGATAACCCGGCATTACTATCCATTAGTTGAAAGATCCCGCAATTTCCAGTTTGCGGGATCTTTTAGTAAGTAGGAAGAGTGGGCTCTATCTCAAGGGCCCACGCGTGAATTCCGCCCACCATACTTTTTACATTCAAGAATCCTTGGTTGAGCAAATAGACAGCAACAGCGGCCGAACGTACTCCCTTATGGCAGTAGACAACCATGGGTTTTTCCTTATCAAAATCTGAAAGTTTGGAGGGCACTTCCTCCATTGTTACATAGTATGATCCATCAATGGTAACCAAATCACTTTCCCATTTCTCACGAATGTCCAACAAAGTAAACGGATCTCCCCTTTCCCGCATAGCATGAACTTTTGTTACAGTGATTTCAGGAACATTCACGGCACTGAGTCTCCATAGCAAAAATATGGTAAATTGATCTCAATGAGAAACCTGAAATATCTTGGTCCAGCGGCCATTGCGTGCGCGGCGGTACTATGGAGTTTTGACGGTCTGTTACGTCAGTATCTATCGGAAATCCCCTCTCTTATGGTGGTCCTGCTTGAACATTTTTTCGGCGCTGTGTTACTTACTCCCCTTCTCCTTAAAAGCTGGAAAGAAGTAAAAACACTCCCCAATCGTGCTTGGGTTTCCGTTCTCTGGGTTTCACTCTTTGGAGGCCTTCTTGGCACTTTTTTCTATACCAAAGCACTGAGTTACGTGAATTACATCGATCTTTCCGTGGTCGTATTACTGCAAAAATTTCAGCCCTTCTTTGCTATCGGACTCGCTGCCGTTTTGCTCAGAGAACCGTTGACAAAAAACTATCTTATCTGTGCCGTGGCTGCTATCGTAGGAGGTTATCTTGTAACTTTTCAGAACGGCTTGCCTGTACTGGCGATGGATGACAAAACAGTTATCGCAGGGCTCATGGCACTCTGTGCTGCTTTTGCCTGGTTTCAAGGAATTATAAAAAAATATCAGACAATCATCGAAGCAAACGTAAAACTCAAAAACGGTAGCATCTGGTGTACCACGTTGCCAAATCCGTGCCCGTAAGCGAGGATCCATCCACCCGATTTTAAAGTTTCGCGAAACCCAAGCGTCTCCATATCGATGCCACCGCCCGCTGGAGCCACCCAGTACAATCCGCCACCGACTAAAAGAACGGTGACCACCGCAACCACTCCTTCGGTGAGCATGCCACCATAACTGATGAGCCGCCCTTGTGACTCGATCGCCAATTGTTTGGACGTTGTCCCACCCGCAACCAGCGAGTGGAACCCGGAAACCGCGCCGCAGGCGACGAGGACAAACAGCATCGGCCACAGCGGACCCTGCCCTTCGGAAAATAGTCCGCGATACGCAGGTGTATTGAACCCAGGGTGGACCCAAAGCAGGGCGATCATGCCCAGCGCCATCGATCCAAACAAGATGTACGTGGACAGGTAATCCCGCGGTTGAAGCAATATCTGAACGGGAAGAACCGAAGCCACCGCCGCGTAGATCATAAGAATAACAAACCAGAACATCAGCGGGGACAAACCCAGCACGCCATCACCTGGCAGAGGTACCGGAATCTGAAATCCAATATAAATACACAAGATCACTGCAAGGACAGCAACAACGGATGACAGCATTAAATTCGCATGCATTTCGTCATTTATTTCAGTTCGCAATGCAGCCGGAAACCCGAGGCAGAATCTGAAAAAAACTG
>MPLW02073657.1_pt1 | contig 14022 bp, 7 predicted proteins | sample 1617351 | NCBI WGS metagenome assembly MPLW02 (sample SAMN05944803, study PRJNA350692) | marine metagenome | biome: marine; feature: ODZ; material: water; isolation source: 110 m water sample filtered on 0.2 um supor filter | place: Pacific Ocean | collected 2012-04-08 | depth 110m m
CCTGCTGAACGACGCCGGTGCGGGCAGCGGCCTCGAGGAGACGGTCATCCTGAGGGGCACCGTCCCCGAGGGCTGCACCTCTTGGGACGGGTTCCTCGAAGCCGCAACCATCGTCGACGACGCCGACCGGGCGGCACGCTCCGCCGCCGTGGGTCCCGACGACCCGTGCCATGTCATGTTCACGTCGGGCACAACCGGGGCGCCGAAGGGCGCCATCCTGCGCCACGGGGCGATCTGTCGGGCATACCGGTCGTGGAGCGACGTGATCGGCCTGCGCCAGGACGACCGCTACCTGGTGGTCAACCCCTTCTTCCACGCCTTCGGGCTGAATGCCGGGATCCTGGCCTGCCTCCTGACCGGGGCGACGCTGGTCCCCCATCCGGTGTTCGACGTGCCGTCGGTGATGGCCCGGGTCGCCCAGGAGCGCATTTCGATGCTGCCCGGCCCGCCGGCCATCTACCAGACGATCCTCAACCACCCCGACCTGGCGGGCCTCGACATGTCGTCGCTCCGCCTGGCCGTGACCGGGGCGGCACCGGTGCCGGTGCCGCTCGTCCACGCAATGGGCGACACGCTCGGCTTCGAGACGGTCATCACCGGCTACGGCCTCACCGAGGCCTCGGGCATCGCCACCATGTGCCGCCACGACGACCCTCCGGAGGTCATCTCCGGGAGTTCGGGCCGGGCCATCGACGACGTCGAGGTGCTGGTCGTCGACGCCGACGGCGACGAGGTGCCGCGGGGCGAGCCCGGCGAGGTGGTGGTGCGCGGCTACAACGTGATGGCCGGCTACCTCGACGATCCCGACCAGACGGCCGAGGCGGTCGACGCCGACGGCTGGCTGCACACCGGCGACATCGGCGTGATGGACGCCGCCGGCTACCTCGACATCACAGATCGGCTCAAGGACATGTTCATCAACGGCGGGTTCAACGTGTACCCGGCCGAGGTCGAGGGCCTGCTGCTGGCGCACCCCGACATCGCCCAGGTGGCGGTGGTCGGCATTCCCGACGAGCGCCTCGGCGAGGTCGGCATGGCGTTCGTGGTGGCGACGTCGGGCACGTTTCCCGACCCGGCGGACCTGGTGGCGTGGGCCCGCACCGAGATGGCCAACTACAAGGCGCCCCGCTGCTTCGAAGTGGTCGACGCCCTGCCGGTGAACGCCAGTGGCAAGGTCCTCAAGTACGAGTTGCGGAAACGGGCCCGGTCCGCCTAGGGCGCCTAGCCGGACCCGCCCCTCACCATGCGCACCGGACCCCGCAACCCGTTCCTCGCCGACTCCGAGAACCCGATCGCCCACGGGCGCTGCGACCAGCAGGACAACACCGCCCTCACCGGCCCCCGGCCCGACGGCCACCTCGTCCTCGGCAGCGACCAGCGCCAGCACGCCTGGCTGGGTCCCGGCCACTTCGGCAGCCTCATCTCGGGCCCGTACCCCGACGGCCGGCGGGTGATCTGGAGCAACGGCCGCCAGCAACTCGCAAAGCTCGACTACGACACCCTCGAAGTGCTCGCCACCTACACCATCCCCGGCGAGGAACCGACGGCTCTCGACACGATGCAGGTCGACCTGGCCGGCCTCGACGACCTGGACGGCGACGAGGCCCTCATGCACGCCGCCGACCTGGCGATGCGCTACCTCACCGGACTCGACGGCGTCTACGCCCTGCTCGACCACGAGCACACCCTGTTCCTGGGTCGCAAGACGCACGCCGTCGCCTACGCCGAAGCCACACCGGGAGACCGGCACTCGGCCATCGTCGAGAAGGCCCGCTGGGACAAGCCCGACCACATCGACGGCTTCTTCGTCGGCGTCAACCTCACGTTCGACGGCCGCCTCGTGCTGACCACCGACCACGGCTGGGTGGTGTGCCTAGAACGCGACTTCTCGTCGTACGAGGCGATCCGGCTGCCCCGGGCCGCAGAGGACGCCGCCGCCCACTGCGCCCGCATGGAGGAACAGCGCGGCAACACCGGCTACGGCTGGGTGCGCACCAGCACCTGCGTCGATGAGGAAGGCGGCATCTATGTCAGCTCCGTCGACCACACGCACAAGGTCGTCTGGACCGGCGAGCGGCTCTCGCTCGAGGAGGCCGACGGCGCCTGGAGCGCCGGGTACCGCAACGGCAACGGCACCGGCTCGGGCACCACACCGTCGCTGATGGGCTTCGGGCCCGACGAGGACCGCTTCGTCGTCATCGGCGACGGCGACCCGGTCGTCAACATCACGCTGATGTGGCGCGACGCCATCCCCGACGACTGGGAACAGTTGCCGGACGCCCCATCCCGTCGGATCGCCGGAATCGGCCCCGCCAACATGGGCAACCCGGACCTACCGGCCATCCAGACCGAACAGTCGATCACCGTGTCGGGCTACGGCGCCATGACCGTCAACAACGAGCCGTCCTCGTTGCCCGCGTGGCTGCCGCAGCGAGGTGCCCGCCTGCTGTGCTTCTTCCTCGGCCACCACGCCGCCTACACCCCGTTCGGCCTCCACAAGTACGAGTGGAACCCGGAGGCCCGCCAACTCCACCAAGCCTGGGTCAACACCGGGGTGAGCTCGCCCAACTCGGTGCCGGGCGTGAGCCAGGGTGCCGACCTCGTCTACACCTGCGGCACCCGGGGCGGGATGTGGACCATCGAGGCCCTCGACTGGACCACCGGCGAGTCGGTCGGTTCGTGGACGGTCGGCGGCTCGCAGTTCAACAGCCTCGGCGCCGGCGTCCACGTCGACGACGACGGCCGCATCCTCTACGGCAACGTCTTCGGAAAGACGAGGCTCCTCGTCTGAGCCGTGCAGCCCCGACCCTCCCACGGCCCGACCCGGGTGCGCCGTTAGCCTGCTTCCGGTCATGGACGCTGAACAGCCGTACCCCAATGTCGGCAAGGCCGACTTCCCCGCCATCGAGGAGCGGGCCCTCGAGCGCTGGGCGTCCGAGGGCACCTTCGCCGCCTCGATCGACGCCCGCCCCGACGAAGTCGAGTTCACGTTCAACGACGGGCCACCGTTCGCCAACGGCCTGCCCCACCACGGGCACCTCCTGACCGGCTACGTCAAGGACGTCGTCCCCCGCTACAAGACCATGCGGGGCCACAAGGTCACCCGCCGATTCGGCTGGGACTGCCACGGCCTGCCGGCCGAGATGGAGGTCGAGAGCCAACTGCCGGTCTCGGGCCGCGCCGACATCATCGAGTACGGCATCGAGGCCTTCAACGACCACTGCCGCTCGTCGGTGATGCGCTACACGGGCGAGTGGGAGAAGACGGTCACCCGCCAGGCCCGTTGGGTCGACTTCGAGCACGACTACAAGACCATGGACCGCGACTACATGGAGTCGGTCATGTGGGCGTTCAGGCAACTCTGGGACAAGGGCCTCGTCTACGAGGCGTTCCGGGTCATGCCCTACTCGTGGGGCGCCGAGACGCCGCTGTCCAACTTCGAGATCCGGCTCGACGACGCCACCCGTCCCCGCCAGGACCCGGCCATCACCGTGGGCTTCGACCTCGAACCGGCCGACGACGACCCCGGTCCGATGCGGGTGCTGGCCTGGACGACCACGCCGTGGACCCTGCCGTCGAACCTGGCCGTCGCCGTCGGCCCCGATGTCACCTACTCGATGCACCGAGACGCCGACGGCAACGTCATCGTGCTGGGCGCCGAGGCCGTCGAACGCTACGCCGCCCAACTCGAGGGCACCGAGCCGATCGGCACGCTCAAGGGCGTCGACCTGGCTGGCCGCAACTACACGCCGCTGTTCCCGTACTTCGCCGACCGCGCCGATGCCTTCCGGGTGCTCGGCGCCGACTTCGTCGATGCCGCCGAGGGCACCGGCGCCGTCCACATGGCCCCGGGCTTCGGCGAGGACGACCAGGTCACCTGCGAGGCCAACGGCATTCCGATCGGCCGGGTGGTCCCCGTCGACGACCACGGTTGCTTCACCGAAGAGGTCGCCGACTGGGCCGGCACCAACGTGTTCGAGGCCAACGCCGACATCATCCGGTACCTGAAGGAGGCAGGCCGGATCGTCCGCCACGACACCTACGAGCACAACTACCCGCACTGCTGGCGCACCGACACGCCGATCATCTACAAGGCCATCTCGTCCTGGTTCGTGAAGGTCACCGACATCAGGGACCGGATGCTGGCCATCAACTCCGACATCAACTGGGTGCCCGGCCACGTCCGCGACGGCCGCTTCGGCATGTGGCTGGACGGCGCCCGCGACTGGTCGATCAGCCGTAACCGCTTCTGGGGTTCGCCGATCCCGGTGTGGCGCAGCGACGACCCCGAGTACCCCCGGATCGACGTCTACGGCAGCCTCGACGAGATCGAGGCCGACTTCGGGGTGCGCCCCGACGATCTGCATCGTCCGTTCATCGACGACCTGACCCGCCCCAACCCCGACGACCCGACGGGTAGGTCGACGATGCGCCGGGTGCCCGAGGTGCTCGACTGCTGGTTCGAGTCGGGGTCGATGCCGTTCGCCCAGTTCCACTATCCGTTCGACAACGAGCAGTGGTTCGAGGACCACTTCCCCGCCGACTTCATCGTGGAATACATCAACCAGACGCGCGGCTGGTTCTACACGATGCACGTCCTGGCCACGGCGCTGTTCGACCGGCCGGCCTTCCAGAACGTGATCTGCCACGGGATCCTGCTTGCCGAGGACGGCACCAAGCTGTCGAAGAAGCTGCGCAACTACACCGAGCCCTCCGAGATCTTCGACCGGCAGGGGGCCGATGCACTGCGCTGGTACCTCATGTCGGCCAACATCGTGCGGGGCGGCGACCTGCGCATCAGCGACCACGGCATCGATGACGTGGTCCGCCAGGTGCTGCTGCCCATCTGGAACGCCTATTCGTTCTTCACGCTCTATGCGAACGTCGACGGGCACCGGGCCGGGTTCCGCACCGACGCCGGCGGCCTGCTCGACCGCTACCTGCTGGCCAAGACCCGGGCGATGGTCGAGGCGGTCACCGAATGCATGGACGCCTACGACCTGCCCGGCGCCACGGCCGAGTTGCAGGGGTTCATCGACGCCCTCAACAACTGGTACATCCGCCGCAGCCGCGACCGCTTCTGGGCCAAGGCCACCGCTGCCAACGAGGCCGACAAGCGCGACGCCCACGACACCCTCTACACGGTGCTGGTCACCTTCGCCCGGACGGCGGCGCCGTTCCTGCCGATGGTGATGGAGGAGGTCCACGGGGGCCTGACCGGTGGCGACAGCGTCCACCTGGCCGACTGGCCCGACTCCGACGAACTGCCCGCCGACCCCGACCTCGTGGCTCGCATGGACCGGCTGCGCGACGTGGCCTCGACGGCGCTGCGCCTACGCGAGGAGCACGGCCTGCGGGTGCGCCTGCCGCTGGCGTCACTCACCGTCGCCGGCGCCGACGCCGAGTCGCTGGCCGACCTCGTCCACCTGCTGGTCGACGAGGTCAACGTGAAGGCGGTCGAGATGACCGACGACCTCGAGGCCCACGCCACATTCCGGCTCCAGCCCGACGGCCGGGTCCTGGGCCCGCGCCTCGGCGGCGGCGTGCAGGCGGTGTTCGCAGCGGCCAGGGCGGGTGAGTTCTCCCGCAACGACGACGGCACCGTCGACGTGGCCGGTGAGACCCTCCAGCCCGACGAGTTCGTCCTGGCCCTCGAGTCGCCCGAGGGCGTCACCGCAGCGGCTCTCGGCAGCGGCGACGGCGTCGCTGTGCTCGACACCGGGGTGACCCCCGAACTCGAGTCCGAGGGCCTGGCCCGCGACGTGGTCCGCCACGTACAGCAGGCCCGCCGCGACGCCGACCTGGTGGTCACCGACCGGATCCTGTTGTGGCTCGACGGGGACAAGGCACTGATCGACGCGGTGCGTGCCCACGAGGCGCACGTGACAGGCCAGGTGCTGGCGACCGAGGTCCTCTACGGCGCGGCGGTCGACGCCACGCACACGGTCGAGGCGACGGTCGAGGGCCTCGCCCTCGTGCTCTCGATCACGCTCTCCTGAAGCGCTCTGCGCGCGTCGACTTACCCCTTTTCGGGCTTCGTCGCCCACGCTGGGCGCGTGGCCGAAAGAAATCCGCTCCTCCCAAGGGGATTCTCTTGACACGGGTGTAATTACATGCGTGAAATACATGACCCGGGCAACGCGCCGCTCCCCCAGCAGGATCGCCCCTGCGAAGCGCCGTGCCGTCCGGGACACACAACGGGACCCCGCCGGCAACGAGTGTCGTCGGGGAAGGGAAGGGAACCCCACATGGCGTTGACCGAGGACAGCGCGCTCTCCACCGAGGGCCTCGACGAAGCACCTGCCATCGGCGGATCGCGGATGATGGTGCGCAAGCGCAACGGCGACCTCGAACCGGTCGACCTCAACAAGATCGTGCGTGCCATCCACCGCTGCGCCGAGGGCCTGTCGGGCGTCGACCCGATGAAGATCGCCACCCGCACCATCTCCGGCCTCTGCGACGGCGCCACCACCGAGGAACTCGATGCGCTGTCAATCCGTACCGCATCGACGCTCATGGTCGAGGAGCCCAACTACTCCCGCCTGGCCGGCCGCCTCCTCGCCACGGTCATCGACAAGGAGGTGCGCAACCAGAACATCCACTCCTTCTCCCAGTCGGTCCTGATCGGCCACGAGCTCGGCATCATCGGCGACACCACCGTCGAGTTCGTCACCGCCAACGCCCGCAAGCTCGACGACACGGTCGTCCACGACCGCGACAACCTGTTCGAGTTCTTCGGCCTGCGCACCGTCTACGACCGCTACCTGCTGCGCCACCCCGAATCCCGCCACGTCCTCGAGACCCCCCAGTACTTCTTCCTGCGGGTCGCCTGCGGCCTTTCCACCTGCCCCGACGAGGCCATCCGGTTCTACGAGCTCATCTCGTCGCTCCAGTACCTGCCCTCGAGCCCCACGTTGTTCAACTCGGGCACCACCCACTCGCAGATGTCGTCGTGCTACCTGCTCGACTCGCCCGAGGACAGCCTCGAGGGCATCTACAAGCGCTACACCGACATCGCCCGCCTCTCGAAGTTCGCCGGCGGCATCGGCGTGGCATGGCACCGGATCCGGGCCAAGGGCTCGCTCATCAAGGGCACCAACGGCCTGTCGAACGGCATCGTGCCGTGGCTCAAGACCCTCGACAGCTCCGTGGCCGCGGTGAACCAGGGTGGCCGCCGCAAGGGCGCAGCCTGCATCTACCTCGAGACCTGGCACGCCGACATCGAGGACTTCCTCGACCTGCGCGAGAACACCGGCGACCACCAGCGCCGCACCCACAACCTCAACCTCGCCAACTGGGTCCCCGACCTGTTCATGGAGCGGGTCGAAAAGGACTGGGTCTGGTCGCTGTTCGACCCCAAGAAGGTCCCACACCTCACCGACCTCTACAGCGACGAGTTCCAGGCCGCCTACGTCAAGGCCGAGGAGGAGGGCCTCTACGAGCGCCAGGTCCCGGCCCGCGAGCTCTACAGCCGCATGATGCGCTCCCTCGCCCAGACCGGCAACGGCTGGATGACCTTCAAGGACGCCTCCAACACCAAGTGCAACCAGACCGGCGAACCCGGCCGGGTCGTGCACCTGTCGAACCTGTGCACCGAGATCATCGAGGTCACCGACCAGGACGAGACAGCGGTCTGCAACCTGGGTTCGGTCAACCTCGGGTCGCTGGTCGTCGACGACGCCTTCGACTTCGAGCGCCTCGCCGAGGTGGTCCGCGTCGCCGTGCCGTTCCTCGACCGGGTGATCGACATCAACTACTACCCGACCCCCGAGGCCGAGCACTCCAACTCGCTGTGGCGGCCGGTGGGCATGGGCCTCATGGGCCTCCAGGACGTGTTCTTCAAGCTGGGGCTGCCGTTCGACTCCCCCGAGGCACGCACCCTGTCGGCCCGCATCTCCGAGGAGATCTACTTCAACGCCCTGTGGGCCTCTACCGAACTGGCCGAGGTGTCCGGCCCGCATGACAACTACTCGATCACCAGGGCGGCGCAGGGCGACCTGCAGTTCGACCTATGGGGCATCGAGCCCACCGACCCGGAGCGCTGACAGGGCCTGCGCGACCGAATCGCCGAGCATGGGCTGCGGAACTCGCTGCTTATCGCCATCGCCCCCACCGCCACGATCGCCTCGATCGTCGGCTGCTACGAGTGCATCGAGCCCCAGGTCTCCAACATCTTCAAGCGCGAGACCCTGTCGGGCGAGTTCCTCCAGATCAACCGCTACCTGGTCCGCGAACTCCAGGGACGGGGCATGTGGAACGAGGTGATGGCCAACAAGATCAAGTCAGCGGAGGGTTCCGTCCAGGGCATCGACGACATCCCCGAGGACCTCCAGGCCGTCTACCGCACCGCCTGGGAGGTCCCGATGCGGTCGCTGATCGACATGGGCGCCGAGCGCGGGGCGTTCATCGACCAGAGCCAGTCGCTGAACCTGTTCATGGAGTCGCCCACCATCGGAAAGCTCTCGTCGATGTACCTCCACGCATGGAAATCGGGCCTCAAGACCACCTACTACCTGCGGTCCCGCCCGGCCACCCGCATCAACAAGACCACCTCCAACGGCAACGGCACGACCCCGACGCCGGGGCAGAAGCCCGGCGGGGCCAAGGCGTTCACCGACGCCGAGGCCGTGGCCTGCTCGCTCGAGAACCCCGAGTCCTGTGAGGCGTGCGACTGATGGCCCTCGCCGAATCTCCCTTCGCTGCACCCGACGAACTGGTGGCAGTACCCGCCACCCATCGGGGCAACATCCTCGACCCGGGCTTCGACCTGACGCTGCGCCCCATGCGCTATCCGGTGTTCTACGAGATGTACCGGGACGCCATCAAGAACACCTGGACCGTCGACGAGATCGACTTCTCGGACGACATCCCCGACCTCGACCGCAAGCTCTCCCCCGCCGAAAAGCACCTCGTGAACCGGCTGGTGGCGTTCTTCGCAACGGGCGACTCGATCGTCGCCAACAACCTGGTGCTCAACCTCTACCAGCACATCAATGCCCCCGAGGCGAGGATGTACCTGTCGCGCCAACTCTACGAAGAGGCCCTGCACGTCCAGTTCTACCTGACGTTGCTCGACAACTACATCCCCGACATGGCCGAGCGCGAGGCCGCCTTCGCTGCGATCCACAACATCCCGTCGATCCGCAAGAAGGGCGACTTCTGCTTCAAGTGGATGGGCTCGGTGGACAATCTCGGCGACCTCGACACCGACGACAAGCGCCGGGCGTTCCTGCTGAACCTGATCTGCTTCGCTGCCTGCATCGAGGGGCTGTTCTTCTTCGGGGCCTTCGCCTACGTCTACTTCCTGCGCTCGAAGGGACTGCTCAACGGCCTGGCGGCCGGCACCAACTGGGTGTTTCGCGACGAGTCGTGCCACATGAACTTCGCCTTCGAGGTCATCAACACGGTGCGGGCCGAGCAGCCCGAGTTGTTCGACGACCGCCTGGCCGAGCAGATCACCGAGATGATCAGCGAGGCCGTCGAGTGCGAGCTGCAGTTCGCCGAGGACCTGCTGAGCCAGGGCGTGTCGGGCATGTCCACGGCCGACACCCGCGAGTACCTCCAGTTCGTCGCCGACCAGCGCCTCGCCCAACTGGGGCTGCGCCCGAAGTACGGCTCGAACAACCCGTTCGGGTTCATGGAACTCCAGGATGTCCAGGAGCTCACCAACTTCTTCGAGCGCACGGTCGTCGCCTACCAGGTCGGCGTCGAGGGCGACGTCGCCTTCGACGAGGACTTCTAGGCCCGGCCCCCACAACCGAGTTCCCTTCCCGGTCCCCCCGGACCGGGTCCCCAGACGAGGTCCCCGCAAGGGGGCTTCGTCGCGTGTGGGGGTCGGCTACCCGGTCTCGTCGGGCTCCTCGGAACCGCCGCCGCGGTTGCGGAGGGCGAGGGCGGCTGCTCCCGCCGCCAGGACCGCTGCTGCGCCGATGCCGATGACGAGGCCCGAACCGCCGCCGTCCGAGGCTGCGGCGGTCGTCTCGGCGGCCCTGGCCAGCGTCGTCACGGGCGCCTGGGTGGTGGTCGGTGCGGCCGTCGTCGTTGTCGGTGCGGCCGTCGTCGTTGTCGGTGCGGCCGTCGTCGTTGTCGGTGGAGCCGTCGTGGTGGTCGTGGTGGTCGTGGTGGTCGGTGGGGGCGGCACGTACTCGCCGCGGAACGGGCCGGTGACCTCGTAGGTGACGCCCACGGCCAGGCCGTCGGGGGCGTCGCCCCAGTCGATGGCCTCGATCACGTCACGCGTCAACTTGTTGCCCGGACCCCGTTGGGAACTGAAGTAGAGGCGGTTCCGGTTGGGGTTGAAGCAGGGCCCGGTGATCTCCGACGATTCGTGGGTCGAGTCGGGGATCCGACAGAACGGCGCCACCTCCCCTTCCGGCGTGATGACGACGACCTCCATGTTGCCGCCGTCCTCGGCCACGAACAGGTCGCCCGAACCCTCCTCGACGGTGATGTTGTCGACGCCCGTGAGCGGCTGCCGGTCGCCGGTGCCGTCCCAGATCAGCGTGTACTGCTGCGCGCGAAGGTCCACGGCGTGTACCCGGTTGTCGGTCTTGGTGGTGAACCAGATCGAGCCGTCGTGGTACCAGATACCCTCGCCGCCGGGCGTGAGGAAGGCGCCCGGCACCTGCTCACGGGTCGGCGTCTCGGCGGCCGAAGGGTCGGGCACGGCCGCCCATGTGACCGACCCGTCCTCGGCGACGAGCATCGCCTCGAGCGTTCCCGCCGAGAGGTCGGGGTAGGCGTCGGGCGTGTAGCGGTAGAGCAGGCCCTCGGGGTTGTCCTCGGTGAGGTACACCACCTCGTCGACGGGGTCGACGGCCGCTGCCTCGTGGGCCCAGTTGCCCATGGCGGGGTGCGCCACCGCCTCATTCACGCCGGTCGGGTCGCACTCCCAGACCTGGCCGACTCCGATGTAGGCCTCCTCGCAGGACAGCCAGGTGCCCCACGGGGTGACGCCACCGGCGCAGTTGGAATGGCTGCCCTCGAGGATGCTGTACGCGTCGAGGATCTCACCGTCGGCATCGAAGTGGATCGCCGAGACTCCGCCCCGCTCCTCGCCCGGCGTGAGCCAGTTGAAGACCTCCGAGTTGCACGTGTAGTACCAGCCGCCTTCGCCGTCGTCGAAGGTGGCCGCCCCATCGGGGAACAGGCGCCACTCGTAGCCGGTGTCGCCCACGGGGTCGCCGCCGATGGCGACGATGCGGGAGGTGAAGCCCTCGGGCAGGACCAGGCCGTTCTCATCGGGCTCGACGCCCTCCAGCGAGCCGTAGGGCCCCTCACCCGGCTGGGCCTCGTCGACCACCTTGGCCGAGGCCATCCGGGCGCTGGTGAGCGTCCCGGCCCCGACTGTCGCCGCCATGCTGCGCCGCAAGAACGTCCGTCGGTCCATCGAAATCCCCCCTGCCTGCGGTCCCCCGACCGCGTTGCACGCAACGTTAGATGCTGCCCGGCGACGCGCCAAGGGGGAGATCAGCCGCCGAAGGCGTCGAGGATGCGGTCGGCCGCTGCAGCGGGGGTCTCGGCACCGTCGAGCACCCGGCGCTCGGCGTCGGCCAGCACCCCGGCCACCGCCGGGTCGGCGTGGAGGGCGGCCAGCAGTCGGTCCTCGACCATCGCCCACATCCAGGCCAACTGCTGGCCCCGGCGCCGCTCGTCCCACTCGCCCGAGGCGGTGAGTGCCTCACGATGCTCCTCTATCCGCGTCCACAACCCGGGCAGGCCCTCACCGGTGAGACCGCTGCAGGTGACCACCTGCGGCGTCCACGAGGCGCTGGCCGGGTGGGTGAGCCGCAGCGCCGCCGAGTAGTCGCGAGCGGCGGTACGGGCGGCCCTGGCGTTGTCGCCGTCGGCCTTGTTGACCACGATCATGTCGGCCAGTTCGAGCAGGCCCTTCTTGATCCCCTGCAGTTCGTCGCCGGCGCCGGGCAGCATCAGCGCCAGGAAGAAGTCGACCATGCGGGCCACGAGGGTCTCGGACTGGCCCACGCCGACGGTCTCGACCAGCACCACGTCGAAGCCGGCCGCCTCGAGCACGAGCAGGGTCTCGCGGGTCGTGCGGGTGACGCCGCCGAGCGTGCCGGCCGTCGGAGAAGGCCGCACGAAGGCGTCGGGATCGTTGGCGAGGCGCTGCATGCGGGTCTTGTCGCCGAGGATCGAGCCGCCGGTGACCGTGCTGGTCGGGTCGACGGCCTGGACGGCGACCCGCCGGCCCGAGGCGGTGAGTTGGGTGCCGAGGGCCTCGATGAACGTCGACTTGCCCACGCCGGGCACGCCGGTGATCCCGACCCGGTGCGCCCCACCGGCGTGGGGCAGCAGTGCAGCAAGCAGGTCAGCGGCACGGCCCCGGTGGTCGGGAAGGGTGCTCTCGACGAGGGTGAGCGCCCGGCCGAGGGTCGCCCGGTCACGGGCGAGGACCCCGTCGACCAGTTCGTCGACGGTGGGGCTCATGAGATCTGCTCGAGCAGTTCGGTGGCGGCAGCGGCGATGACGGTGCCCGGCGGGAAGATTGCAGCGGCACCTGCCTCCCGCAGCGCCTCGTGGTCCTGGGCCGGGATGACACCGCCCACGGCGATCGCAATGTCAGGTCGGCCGAGGGCAGCCAGTTCATCGCGCAGTTCGGGCACGAGCGTCAGGTGACCGGCCGCCAGCGAGCTCACGCCGACCACGTGCACGTCGTTCTCAACGGCCTGGCGAGCCACCTCGCCCGGGGTCGAGAACAGCGGGCCGATGTCGACGTCGAAGCCCAGGTCGGCGAACGCCGTGGCGATGACCTTCTGGCCCCGGTCGTGGCCGTCCTGGCCCACCTTGGCGACGAGGATCCGGGGCCGGCGGCCGTTGGCGGCCTCGAATGCGGCTATGCGGGCGCGGGTGTCGGCCACCTGTCCGTCCTCGCCGACCTCGCTGTTGAACACGCCCGAGATGGTGCGCACCTCCGCGACATGGCGCCCCCATACCTGTTCGAGGGCGTCGCTGATCTCGCCGACGGTAGCCCGTGCCCGGGCGGCGTCGACGGCCAGGCCCAGGAGGTTGCCCTCGCCGGTTTCGGCGCAACGGGTGAGGGCGACCAGCGCTGCCGTGCAGGCGGCGGGGTCGCGCTCGGCCCGGAGGCGTTCGAGCCGTGCGACCTGGTCGGACCGGACCTGGGCGTTGTCGATCCGGCGCACGTCGACGGCGTCGGCCTCGTCGGGGCGGTAGCGGTTCACGCCCACCACGGTCTGGCGGCCCGAGTCGATGCGGGCCTGGGTGCGGGAGGCGGCCTCCTCGATGCGCAACTTCGGGATGCCGGCCTCGATGGCCGACGCCATCCCGCCGCTCTCCTCGACCTCGGTGATGTGGTCCCACGCCCTCGCCGCCAGGTCGTGGGTGAGCCGTTCGACGTGGTAGCTGCCGCCCCACGGGTCGACGACGCGGCAGGTGCCGGTCTCCTGCTGGAGGAACAGCTGTGTGTTGCGGGCGATGCGGGCCGAGAAGTCGGTGGGCAGCGCCAGCGCCTCGTCGAAGCCGTTGGTGTGCAGCGACTGGGTGTGACCCTGGGTGGCCGCCATGGCCTCGACGCAGGTGCGGACCACGTTGTTGTAGGGGTCCTGGGCGGTGAGGCTCCAACCCGACGTCTGGCTGTGGGTGCGCAGCGACGACGACCGGGGGTCCTGCGGGTCGAACTGCGCCATGAGCCTCGCCCACAGCAGCCGGGCCGCCCGCAGCTTGGCGACCTCCATGAAGAAGTCCATGCCGATCGCCCAGAAGAAGCTCAGCCGCGGTGCGAAGGCGTCGACGTCGAGTCCGGCCCCGATGCCTGCCCGCACGTACTCGACCCCGTCGGCCAGCGTGTACGCCAACTCGAGGTCGGCCGTCGCCCCCGCCTCCTGCATGTGGTAGCCGGAGATCGAGATGCTGTTGAACTTCGGCATCCGTTCGCTGGTCCAGGCGAAGATGTCCGACACGATCCGCATCGAGGGGGCCGGCGGGTAGATGTAGGTGTTGCGGACCATGAACTCCTTGAGGATGTCGTTCTGGATGGTTCCG
>MPLW02068232.1_pt1 | contig 13257 bp, 14 predicted proteins | sample 1617351 | NCBI WGS metagenome assembly MPLW02 (sample SAMN05944803, study PRJNA350692) | marine metagenome | biome: marine; feature: ODZ; material: water; isolation source: 110 m water sample filtered on 0.2 um supor filter | place: Pacific Ocean | collected 2012-04-08 | depth 110m m
AAAAACATTACAACAGATGCAACAACTACGAAAAGTCTAATAAAAATGTCTGACTCAGACAATTCTCCTGCGGGAAAAATTATCATTCTAGCAATCAGAGCAGCTAATACAGAATAAGCAATACAATTAAACCATTTAAAAATTTTAGATGTTTCTTTTATTTTCTCTGAACTTAAAACTCCTAAAAATCTTGATAAATATGTTGCTAATGAAGTAACCAAAATAACTAAAATAATATTGCTAGATATTTCACTCATTTTAATTCTCCGATAAAATAAGCAACGGTCCCAGCTAAAACTCCACCATATAATATTGACCATTCAGGCGATATAAAAAAAAATGCTGGGCCTAAAATTGCACCTAAAATTATTGATAAATTTATTTGTAAATTTTTCATTTCACCCACCATCATGCACGTGAAATAAACTGGATTAACAATGGCTAAACCAATCATCATGTCTTTATTTAAATAATCTGAAGCTAGAAAACCAATAATGGTTGACACTATTGCTATCAACCATGTACCGGTTCCGATCCCTATCCAAAAATCTATGCGATGTTTTTTTCCTATTGATTGATAATTGCCTTTCATAATCAGCCAAGCGGAAACCGCTATAAAATGGCAAGATAAGTAATATTTCCATCTAGGCTGGCTTTTGTGTAACAAAAGCGGCATTAAGGAAACGGTCATTGGATATAAACGCGTATTCACTAACCAAACGGCTAAAAATATATTAATTAAAGATGCGCCTACCAGAAAAGACTCTGCCATGACCAATGAGCCAGGTAATGCATACGTTAAAAAAGTTGAAAAAATACTCTGCTCAAGATTAAAACCAATATTTTTTAGTAGAGCCCCAATTGCAATAAAACTTGCACCCAACGCTAATGCTGGGCTATCTAGACTTTTAATTAATTTAAATCCCTTAAAAAAATATTTAGAATTAACCATTATCCGCCAAGGAATAATCTTCCAACATCAGGATTATTTAAAAGATCATCGCCTCTTCCAGCAATTGCCGTCTGGCCTGATACTAATACATATCCTATGTCAGCAAATTCTAAACCTTTTTTGGCATTCTGCTCAACAAGTATAATTGTTTTTTTTTCGTTATTTTGAAGATCGTCCAAAATTTCAAAAACCATATCTATATATCTTGGCTCTAAACCAATTGAAGGTTCATCAACCAGAAGTACGGTTGGTTTCATTACTAAAGCCCTTGAAATTTCAAGTAAACGTCTCTCTCCACCGGATAATACTTTTGCGGGTTGATTTCTTCTCTTTCTCAGCCTTTCATATTTTTCCAAAATTTTTTCTGCTTCCTGATAAGATTCATCTGTTTTATCCTTAATGTATCCGCCCATAAGCAAATTCTCTTCAACAGTCATATCAGGAAAAACTGAATTATCTTGAAGAATATAGGCAATTCCAACTGACTTTAATTTTTCCGCTGGAGTTAATTTAGTGATTTCTTTTCCATCTATTTCTATATGTCCTGAGAAAATATTAGTAAAACCATAAATCGAATGAAGAATTGTAGATTTGCCAGCTCCATTAGGTCCAATTAAGCACAATGATTGCGCCTTACTGACAAATAAATCAAAATCGTGCAAAATTTCCATCTTTCCATATCCGGCGCTTAATTTTTTTATTACTAAATGTACATCCTTTGAAGAAAGTTTTTTTAACTCTTCTGGACCAGGTGCTTTGCCTAAAACTGAATATTGATCTGATGTCATTTATTGTGCTCCTAAATAAGCGTCTATAACTCGCTTATCATTTTTAATTTGTCCTGGTGTGCCTTCTGCAAGCATTTGACCATGAGCCAGGCAAAATATTCTTTGGGCCAAGCTCATTATTACTCTCATATTGTGCTCAATGACTAACAGCGTAATACCAAATTCTTTATTTACTTTTATCAATCGATCGATAATTCCATTAATCAAGGTCGGATTGATTCCAGCGGTGGGTTCATCAAGAAGTAACATTTTCGGTTCATTCATTAATGCCATTGCCAATTCTAGGAGCTTCTGCTGACCGAATGATAAGTCTCCAGCTCTAAGTTTTCTCTTCTGATGTAAGCCTACAAATTGTAATAAATTTTCCGCCTTCGTTGTTAAATCTTCTGGTATTTTTGAAAAAATATTAAAAATAGTATCTTTTTCTGGTTTAGAACTAATTAGCATATTTTGAATACAGTTTAATTTTCCATATATCCTTGTTTGTTGGAATGTTCTTAATAGTCCTAATTTTGCTACAGTAGGGACTGGAAGCTGAGAAACCTCGATATCATTAAATTTTATATTTCCTTTATCTATCGGATGGGTTCCAACAATAGAATTAAACAAAGTCGTTTTTCCAGACCCGTTTGGACCAATTAAACCAACTATACTTCCCTGTTCAACAGTTAAGGAAATATCTTCATTGGCTTTAACGCCGCCAAAATATTTATAAACCTGATTAACTTCTAGTATAGTACTCATTATTATTTTAATTCTACCTGTGCTTTTCTGTCAGCCTCATCAACGATTTCGCCAAATTTTTCTGGATATTTTTCTCGAAGCCAACCCATAATTCCTTCAGGGAAAAAAACTACAATAACTACTATGAGCGCTCCAAGAGCAACATATTGCCAACCTAAAAAGAATGTCCAAAATCCCTCTTTGAATATATGGAAAGCAACGGCTCCAATCACTGGTCCCCAAAGTGTTCCTTTCCCTCCAAGAATGGCCATTAAAACCATAAACACTCCATAAGTTGCTCCAGCAAAAGCAATCTCCGTCGGTTCAATGTAGCCGATCATATTTCCCATTAAGCCTCCAGCAATACCAAGAAAAAAAGCTGAAACAATCCAACCAATAATTTTATATCTCATAGTATAAATACCCATCGCTTCCGCTTTGTCCTCATTGTCTCTAATTGCATTTAGAATTAATCCAAATCTTGTTTGATAAGCCCACTTTAAAAATATGAATGTAACAACCATCAATATAAAACATAGAAAGTAAAAAAATTCCGATCTAAGTTCTGTATCGCCAATTCCTTTCGGCCATGGAGGGGCGGTCATTCCTTGTCCTGCGCCTATTAATTCTATACCTCCAGCAATTTCACCTGCTGCAATACCTAAACCTAATGTACAAATTGCAAAATAATGGCCTCTTAATCCTAAAATGCCATACCCGATTAACGCAGCAACAATCGCTGGAACAATGCCAGCTAAAACTAAACCAACAAAAAAACCTTGAAAATATTGGGAAGGAGTGTGTAAAAAAGTTTTTTCGCCCCCGCTTGAAGTCCATTCAGCAAGAGGAAAGAACATTCCTATTTGAATACCAGCGCAGATATACATCCCTATTCCAAAAAAAAGAATGTTACCAAAGCTGTTATATCCCATTTGGCCACCCTGAACGTCCCAGGTCAGTGCTAATATTACTAATATCCACATAAAAGAAATTTGAAGCTTATATGCAGGAAATATAAAGGGTGCAGCTAACCCGAAAGCCAATAATAGACCATAGATAATAAGTTTGTTCCCTTTCATTTTAAATACTCTCTTTTTCTTGATAATTTAAATCTTCTGTAAACTAAAATAAAAACTAGCAGCATGAATACTGATCCAATTCTAAACTCTGTGCCAAGAATATAATCTGCAAATTCCTCGAAAACGCCTAACCCCATTCCAGATAAAGCAACACCTGGCAAATTTCCTAAACCCGCTACAATTACGATCATGAAAGATCTGACGGTGTAAGGTAATCCGACATAAGGATGCAAAGTAAAGGTAATCGCAATCAGCGAACCTGCAACTCCACATAAAGCTGCATTAATACCAAAAGTTGCCGCATATACTTTTTCTGTGTCTACACCTAAAATTTTTGCTGCTCTTGAATTTTGTGCTGTCGCCCTGATAGCGCGACCTAATCTAGATTTTTTCATATACATCACTAAGGCTATAGCAAAAATAATACTGACTAATGCTGAAAAGATTTTTGCATTTGGCAAGGTAACCGAGTTGTCAAAAAGCATTGTGGTACCAAAATTTGATTGGGCAACAACTACATCTGCTCCAAAAACAAAATTCATTAACTGTTGTGTCAAAATACTGATGCCAAAAGTTGCCAAAATCGAAATGAACAAATCTCTATCAACCACTTTATAAATTACAGTTTTATAAAGAAACCAACCAACAAAATACATGATAATGGGAGAAACAATAATTCCAAGTGCAGGATGAATTCCGGCCGTGTACATAAAATACGCAATATAACCACCCATAATTACTAATTCTCCCTGGGCAATGTTAATTATATTCATCACTCCCCATTGCAAAGCCATTCCGTATGCAATCAAAGCAAAAAGAACTCCTAGTAGGATTCCGTCCATTGAAGCTTGGACCATTAATATTGGGGCTTTAAAGATTAATAAATCCATAAAGGCGAGTATAAAAAAAATGCCCCCTACAATCTAGGGGGCATTGATAATTCAATTTTTATCTTTCAGACCACGCAGGAGCTGGATGAATCAACTCAGCAGATGCCCATTTCGTTGGTGCAACTACTTTATTTTCACACTTATCTCCGTCACATATTACCTGAAAGAGTACCATTGGTTTAGCAATGTTTTGACCTGCATCACTAAATTTTATGTTTCCATAAAAGGTTTGCATGTCAGTTGCTGCTAAAGCATCTCTAACTTTTTCTGTATCAAAAGAATTAGCTCTTTCAAAAGCATCTTTCCATACTAAAAGTGCCGCTGCAGATTCTGCTGCTTGGTATGGAGGTGCATAACCATATTCAGCGGTGAAATCTTTATCAAATTTCTTTCCACTACCAAAGTATTTATCTCTGTAGCTCAAAGTCTTGTGCCATTGTGCTGCACACAATGCGTACTCTGACTTTTCGCCGTGTTGCTTAGCCAGTTTAGAAGCATCGCAATGCGTCATCGCTAACATTGGAACATCAACTTTCATTTCTGAAATTTGTCTTATAGCAGTTAACGCTCCTTTAGAATGACCAGAAACAACAAGCACATCAGGCTTCGTTGCTTTAACTTTAGCCAAGGTTGCTGCCATATCGTTCAATTCTTTAGGTAACTTGTCATCTATGATAATTTTTGATCCTGTTCTTTTCGCTGCATCAACAATGCCCAATCTCACGTCTTGTGAGAATGCATCTTGTTCAAATGCCATAGCGATATTAACTGGCTTGCCACCATTTTTTTCAACAGCAAGATCGATCGCAACTTCTAGATATTGATTTGCTGCAGATAAGACTGCGAACAAATATTTGTATCCTTTAGTAAACAATGATCTTGAAGCGCCATTTGCCTCAACCATAGGAATTTTATTTTCCTCTGTGACTGGTGCAATAGCCTTTGTCAAACCTGAACTGTAAGGCCCAAGCATATACTTAACTCCGTCTTGCTTGATAAGTTTTTCTGCAAGTTGAGCTGCGCGACCTGCGTTGGACTCATCATCGTAATAAATTATTTTAAATTTATAATCCTTTCCACCAACTTTAACTTTCGCTGCTCTACTATTTATTCTTTTAACAGCAAGCTCATATCCATTTTTTGTATGTTTGCCGTTTGTGGAATATTTTCCAGTTAGAGAAACCGCAGCTCCTAAGATTATAGTATCTCCCTCGACTTTTGAAAATGAAGTTGAAATACTACCTAATAAAAGCGCTAGCGCTGATAGAAAAACTAATGAAAATTTATACATTCTCGACATTACTTTCTCCCTTTTAATAATTAATTATTAATTGTTCGTTATTAGACAATTTTTTCAATAAAATAACAACTACACAAAATACATCCAGATATAATTCGTCATTATTTCTGATATAAATTAGATTGCTAAAAAGAGGACGATGCAAAAATGATGGCGATAATTACCAAAGCACACGCTGAGATTGTATTTATAGTCTTTGGGTTCGCTTTAAGCCAATTTACAATTTTTTTCGCCACAAAGCCATAAAGAACGAGTGTTGTAAAGTCTATCGTAACATAAGAAATAATTAAAATAAGTAATTGAATTTTAAAGTTACCGTCTAGACTTAAAAATTGAGGAAACATTGCTCCAAAAAAGGCCCATGCCTTTGGACTAAAAAAGGCAACCATAAAACCATCTCTGTACAATGAAAGGTTACTTTTTGAAGATAAATTCTTTTCAAAACTAAAATTTTTAGAAGATTTTTTTAAATCATAAGCTAAATATAATAAATAAAATACCGCTACCCATTTGGCATAGACGAGTATTTCTGGATGTGCAGCAATTATTGCTCCAATTCCAAAGGCAATAAAAATCATCTGTATTGTGTTTGCTGAAATATCTCCGAGAGCGGTGATGGTTGATCTTCTAAGTCCGTAATTAATAGCATATGTCACTATAACCACCCGAGGTGTTCCTGGGGTTATGCATAGAAAAAAAACTATTTGTAAAAATAAAAAATAATCTATTGGTAACATATGGTTTAGCTACCATATAATAAGAATAATGAAAAAAGTAGTAATTTATACAGGTTCACTTTGTGTTCATTGCGACCGAGCAAAAGCACTTTTGAACAGAAAAAATATTAATTTTATAGAATATAATGTAGCTGAAGATTCAACAAAAAGAGATGAAATGCTTAAAAAATCAAATGGTGCAAAAAAAATACCTCAAATATTCATTGGAGATTATCACGTTGGTGGAAACCTTGAACTCGAAACTTTAGAACGAAAAGGAAAATTAGACGAATTGTTAGAAATTAAACTTTCGGCTTAAATATCAAACAGGTTCCGTTATTACAATATCTTTTTCCAGTTGGTTTAGGTCCATCATCAAAAATGTGGCCATGATGTCCTCTGCATTTTTTGCAGTGATATTCTGTTCTGAGTAAACCAGTTGAATTATCAATTTTAGTTTCAAATACATTTGGTAGTGCCTCAAAAAAAGATGGCCATCCACTTCCACTATCGTATTTTTTTTTAGATTCGAAAAGTTTGGTGTCACATCCAACGCAGTAATAGTCTCCTATTCTTTGTTCATCGTTCAAGGGACTGGTTCCCGCTAGTTCCGTTCCTTCCTTTAATAAGATATATTTTTGATCTTCTGTTAAATCCTTAACCATGTTTAGTTTTCTTAGAAGATAAAGCTATCCCCATAACAATAAATATAGCTCCAATTAAATGATAAGCCATAAACTTTTCATTGAATATTAAAATGGCCAATATTGTACTAAAAATTGGCATCAGGTGTAAAAATATCCCCGATCTGTTTGAGCCTATTATAGAGATTCCCTTAATCCACAAAGTGAAAGAGGCCAATCCTGGAAAAAACACAACGTAGGTCAGGGTCAATATAAAGGGTAGATGGATATTTACTCTATAACCCATAGCAAACTCTATTAAGTAAGCCGGCAAAAGTATGATTAGACCCGCTGAAATGATCATTTGTAAAAGAGACAATTGTGATAACTTAAAATTTTTTTTTCTTAACAAGGCTGAATAAATTGCCCAAGAGAACATAGCAACAGCCATCCATAAATCGCCTTTATTAAAATTTAAATTTAATATTATCTTCAAGTCAGCCTTTGTAATTATTACAACAACACCCAGTAACGAAAAAATTACACCTGTTATTTGATAAATGTTTGTTTTTTCAATTTTAAATATCCAACAAAAAAAAATTATCATTACAGGAATAGTTGAAATCATTAAAACACCGCTAATTACCTGGGTAAAATTCAATGAGTAGTAAACAATTGAATTAAATATAGTAATACTTGTTATTCCTAAGATTAAGATCAATTTTATATTCTCTAATATATAATTTTTTTTCTTTAATATTTCTTTAAGCGTAAATGGAGCCAATATTAACCAAGCAAATAACCATCTGTAAAAATTTAAAGTAAAAGGTGGAATTTCAAATAAACTTGCCGCTTTTCCAACAATAAAATTACCCGACCAAAATAAAGTCGCAAATATAAGAAAAATATAGGCAGTTTTCTCTTTTGATAACAAAATTGCTCCTAACTAAACCTAAGTGAACTATAAGGTGATAAATCTAAATTGGTATTTTCTCCTGCAATCAATCCTGCAACAATTTTTCCTGAAATTGCTCCTAAGGTCCATCCAAGGTGATGATGTCCGAAAGAATAAAATAAATTTTTGTGATTTTTTGAGGATCCTATTACAGGTAAAAAATCCGGTAAAGTTGGCCTAAAACCAAGCCATTCATCTTGGTATTCGTTTAGCTCTGGAAACAAATATTTAGCATTATTCACCAGGTTTAGAATTCTCTTTTTGCTTGCCGGGTTTTCTAGGCCACCAAATTCTACAGTTCCCACAACTCTCAATCCTTGTTCCATGGGAGTTATCCCAAAAGCTCTATTTAAAAATATTACTGGCCTTGATAGCAAATGATCATATCCTTTAAAATGAACGTGATAACCTCTTTCGGTATCTAATGGAATTTTCTCGCCAACTTGATCTGTAAATTTTTTTGAAAATGCACCACATGCAATAACAGCTTTATCAAAAGAATAAGATTTTGAATCTGTTTTTATTATCGGTTTGTTATCAGATGAAAAATCAATTTTTTGAACATTTTGTTTTTCAAATTGACCTCCTATTTTTAAAAAAAAATCAAATAACCTCAATAAAATCTTTTTAGGATTTCTAGCATGTCTCGCATCGGAATATAAAACACCACCGTGGTAAATTTTTTTAATGTGTGGTTCAAGATCATGAATTTCATGTGGTGTTAATAGTTGTTGTTTCACTCCCAGTTCATTTCTTATATTAATTTCTAATTCTCTACTTTTTAAATCTTTGCTAGTCCAAAAATAAATTATGCCTTTATTTTCGACCAATCCAGAAATATCAATCTCTTGAAAAAGTTCATCATAAGCTGGCAATGCTAAATCTAATATTTGATGCATATATCTAGCCGTATGCATCATATTCTTTCTACTGCAATTTTTTATAAATTTTACAAACCATGGAATCATTTTGGGTATGTAATTCCATCTCAAAGCCAAAGGACCCCCAGAACTGAATAACATTGACGGTACATCAGTTAAGATATCGGGTCTATTAATTGGTACAGAAGCATAAGGAGAAAAATGTCCGGCATTTCCATAGGAAGCGGAAACTTCTCCAGGTTCATCTCTATCTATGAGCGTTACCTTGAAACCTTTTTTGATAAGGCAAAGAGAAATACAAACACCCTGTATGCCAGCTCCAACAATCCCAACTGAAGACTTGGACTTTACTCCTTCGATCATCATACTTCTAATTATATATTATTGTATTAAATGATACTTAAAAATGGAGAGACAATTTATACAGCCTCTTTGTGTCGTGGAACAGGAACAATCTTTGGTTTTTTGCGCTCAGTTCTTTCAACAATTTCTTCTACCGCGATGTCTTCCTCAGTATCAGTTTTTCCGATACTAGCTCTTTTAATATAACCATCGATATCGGCACCCTCTTCTGTTTTTAATGTTTTGCGGAAAAAAATATCACCTTTTATTATCGCACTTTTTCCAATGACAATCGCATCTGCTGTTATTTTCCCCTTGATATGTCCATTAATTTCTGCAGTGGTAGCTTCTAGGGCACCTATAATCGATCCTGTCTCACTTATAGTTATTTCTGAAACAAAAACATTTCCATTAATTAGCCCCGCAACATCTATGTTCCCCGCGGTTCTCAAATCCCCCTCTAATTGTAGCGACTCTCCCACATATGATCTGCCGCTATGATTAAGAGTTTCTGTTTTAGATGCTTTTAGTTTCCTAAACATAAATCTTATTTAATCACAAACAAATAATATTTAACAATCAAAAAAAAAATACTTGGTATGAAAAATACAATCATAGGTTGTTTAGACAGAAATCATACCTCGTATCTAGGAAATTGAACTTTCCTGTCCATAAATCTTTGAGCTCATAACAATTCCCAAACCTAACATCATGGAAAGCATTACAGAACCCCCATAAGACATGATTGGCAGAGGTGCACCAACGATTGGGAGTAATCCTAAAACCATTGCCATATTTACTACAACATAAATAAAAAAAGCAGACGCAAACCCGTAACAGTACAGTTTTGCAAAGCTATTCCTTGCTACTCTACCTATAGCAATAACCCTTTGAATAATTAAAGCATAAATCAATAGCAATAAAACAGAACCTATAAAGCCAAACTCCTCCGAATATAGGGTAAATATAAAATCAGTATGTATTTCTGGTAGATAGTCCAAATAATTTTGACTTCCATTTAAATAACCCTTTCCCCAAAGTCCCCCAGAACCTATTGCAATTTTGGATTGGATAAGTTGATATCCCGCTCCAAGAGGATCTCTTTCTGGATTTAAAAATGTCAGAATTCTAATCTTTTGATAAGGTTTTAAAAGTGCTATCACAAATGGAATAGCACAAACAAAAGTTATAAATGAATAAAAAAAATATTTTATTCTTAATCCAGCTAACCAAATGACAGCAAGACCTCCTGTTGCAATAAGTATAGCTGTACCTAAATCCGGCTGAGCAATTACCAGCGCAACGGGAATAATTATGGCAAATATAGGCTGCAGCAAAAACTTCAATTGATTCACGGAATGGAATGGAATTTTATTGTAATACCTTGCCAAAAAAATAATTATGGCAACTTTCATAAGCTCGGAAGGCTGAAGATTGAATGCAATTAAGTCAATCCAACGTTTTGAACCTGAGGCAGAGACGCCAAAAAATTCAACTCCAAACAACAATACCAAAGCTAAAAAGTAAATTATATAAGCAGATTTATACCAGAAACGAACATCGATAAAAGAAATAACGATAAAAACTACAAAGAAAGTAAAAAATCTATAAATATGATTTTCTGTAAAATAGTCGAAATTACCCTTTTCTGTAGAATAAATTGCAAAAAAACTTATAATTCCTAATAATAAAATGAGAGAAATTAAAATAAAATCTAGTGAGAGAAATTTTTCTTTAAAATCTAAGTTACGATTATAAAAATATTTACCTTCCATTATCTAAATCTCTTGATACAGATCCTCTTGCTGTTCTTTTCTAAATTGATGTCTATCAATTACTTTTTTTATTAATTTTTTTGCAATTGGAGCAGCACCTGAGCTACCCGTCCCTCCATGCTCAATCACTATACTAAGCGCATACCTTGGTTGCTTGTAAGGTGCAAAAGCTACAAAAAGAGCATGGTCCCTTTTCTCGTAAGGCAAATCTTTATTTTTTAATTTAAGCTCTCTTTCTTCTTGAGTTATAGTTCTTATTTGGGATGTGCCAGTTTTTCCGGCAAACATGTATTTATTTTCGATATATCTTGATCCATAAGAAGTTCCCATTGGTTCATTTGTTGCTCCGTACAAAGCATCTAGAACAAATTTGATATTCTCAGGATTGCGATATAATTTCTGTAAATTGTTATTAGTAAAATCATCGGAACTTGGTTCGGTATTTGAATCTATTTCGTTATGTTTTTTTGAAAATTTCTTTCCCCATGTTGCAATAATTGGTTCCAATGTATAAGCATCATGGATAATTCTAGGCATAACTTTATAACCTCCATTAGATAGCCGAGCCATCATAAGACATAGCTGTATAGGAGTAGATTGAAAAAAACCCTGACCAATACCTGCAAGCATAGTTTCTCCAATTACCCAGCCTCTTCCTATATTATCTAATTTCCATTTGGTGGTTGGAACAAGTCCCAATCGTTCTTCATTTAAAACATCTAAAGCTTTTTCTCCTAATCCAAATTTTTTAGCTGTAGCAGCCAACCTGTTAACTCCTAATCTTTTTGCAACTTCGTAAAAATAAATATCACAAGACTGTTTAATGGCTTCCCTCAACTTTATGAATTTGTGACCCTTTTCTTTCCAACAATGATACTTATGACCGTAAAGTTCTATCTCTCCTCTGCATTGGACAGTCAGATTAGGGCTTATTACATCGTTTTCTAGTGCAGATAGTGCCACGATAGGTTTTATAGTTGATCCGGGGGGATAAACTCCAGCAATAGCTTTATTGATTAAAGGTTTGTTTGTATCGCTTATTAATTTTTTCCACTCCAAATTACTTATTCCATGCACGAATTTATTTGCATCAAATGTTGGACTAGATACCATAGCAACAATATCTCCTGTATAAATATCCATTACACAAATTGATCCACTTTTACCAATTAACAATTTGGTTGTTAAATCTTGCACTTCGGAATCAATGGTTATTTTAAAGTTCTGTCCTGCGGTTCCTTCAATAAACTTAACTTCCTTAATTCTTTTCCCATGAGCGTTAACCTCGTATCTTTGAAACCCTGGTTTTCCAACAATTGAATCATTTAAGGATTTTTCTAGGCCAATTTTACCAGTCTTTAATCCCGGAACATGAATACTTCTCAAAAATTTACTATTTTCTAAATCGACCTGACTCACATCCGAAACATATCCTATTAGGTGAGAAAATGATCCGTTTTTAGGATAATTTCTAGCTACACCAACTACTGGTTCTATACCCTCGATCTCATGTAAAAAAATATTCAATTTTGAAAATTCCGACCATGTCAAATTATCTGAAATTACAATGGGTTCCCAAGGTTTTCTGTTTTTTATTTTTTTTAACAGGCGAATTCTATCTCGCTTATCAAAATTAATTAATTTTGACAGTCTAAAAAATAATATCTCAATATTGGGGACATTCTCTGGCATCATATGTAATTGAAAAACGCGAGTGTTACTTGCAATTTTATTACCGAAAAAATCTTCTATAACTCCTCTTTGGGGTGGAAGTTTCCATTCTCTTAGTCGATTCCTCTCTGACAAAGATTTGTATTTTATGTTTTCAGAAATTTGTAGATAAAACAGACGAGCAATGATTACAAAAAAAATAGCCAATTTAGCCGTCGTTAACATAAACATTCTTCTGTTAATCAGTTTTGATTTATTTTCTGTTGGTTTAAAATCTCTAAGCATGCAATTTCCCCATGCCTAGGGATATTAAGGCATTAAAAAATAACCATAAAACCGGATAAGAAATAAATGTAAACACAGAATTTTTTAATAGATATAAGTAATCTACAGAATAGTTAAGAAAAAATAGTGAAATAAAATATATAAGGTTTGCTATTATTAAAGCTGGAAAGATATATTCAAGGTCCAAGAAATGAATTACGTGGAAGCGGTGTAATTAGAGCGACAAGCATAAAAAGCATTGTAGATAATGCGGATGGAACGTGTAGTGTATCAGTAA
>MPLW02026171.1_pt1 | contig 12324 bp, 13 predicted proteins | sample 1617351 | NCBI WGS metagenome assembly MPLW02 (sample SAMN05944803, study PRJNA350692) | marine metagenome | biome: marine; feature: ODZ; material: water; isolation source: 110 m water sample filtered on 0.2 um supor filter | place: Pacific Ocean | collected 2012-04-08 | depth 110m m
CGTTTTAAATGATATTATTCAAGATAACTCTATTGATCCTGGACAAAAAGCAACTTGTTTTGAAATAATGGTTGATGATGTTACAATTGATTTGAATGGATTTAAAATACGGGGGGATGGATTTGCTTATAATGAAGATTTGATCATTTCCCTCTGATAATTTTCTCTTTTTGCACTATTATTAATTAATTTATTTCCTTTAGTGTGTTTGTCATCACTATCATCAATTTTTTCTAAATTATTCGGCATTGTATCAATTACATTATAAATAATTTTATTTTTAAATTTAGAAAACTTATTAATATCAAAAACGAGTTTTTTTGGTTTACCATTATGCATATAGGTTGCTTCGGTAATTACAAATTTATCTACATATTTATCCAATATGTTTAACCGGAGATCTAAAATCATCTCCTCATCAAAGAACATAAAACAGTCATAAATTTTCATATATAATTGAAATATTGATTTATATAATATAAGTAAAGATCTAAATTAGATGCGGCACTCGGACAAATTGATGGACTAACTGTGAATGGTGCTTATGGGGGAACAACGCAACAATCAAACCATATATATTTAACCCGATATAATGCAGACCATTTTAATGGTATTTCCCGGGAGATGTTTTATAAAGCCATGCAAGCAGAAGGGGTTTATACCTATATGGGATATACACCGCTATACAGAGAAAAGTTATTTGTAACAGATGGTAAAGAATATCCATGGCTAAAGGATTATGATTTTGGTTCTATGAAAATGCCTGTGACTGAACGATTGGCGGATAAAGAAGCCGTGTGGTTAAAACAAAACCATCTTTTGGGAAATGAGAAAGACACTCAAGATATTATTGATGCTTTTGATAAAGTCACCTCTACGATGCGTAATAATCCAGAACTATTTAAGGATTAGAAGTAAGTTTATTAAATAAATTATCGTAAGCCGGTGCCATTGTATCCCAGTCAAAAGGCTGTGCAATTCGACGAAATTCCATCCCTCTATTTTCATTTATATTTGATATGTATTCTTTTAGTTTTTCTAATAAGTCCAAATTGTCCTTGTAAATATGATTTTTATGAAATGATTTAGGGAGTAACTCCGGATAAGTCAGCCTGTGGGGAAGCAATGGGTAGACATTACAGTACATTGCTTCCATAATACTTATACCAAAGAAATCTTGAATATTGGTGACGGGTAGAATATCTGCTTTCCAAACCCATTCTGCATACTCAGAAAATGATTCACAATATCCAAAATGAACAATATTTTCGTTTAACCTTTTCTGTGCCTCGTCAAAAATAGATGGTGTTGCCTTAAAATTTTCGCCCAAAACAGCGAGATTAAAGTCAAAACCATCTTTTTTTAATTGAAACAGGGTTTTAAAAAACAATTCAGGATTTTTGTCATATTCCCAGCGATGGTTCCATAAAATAAGCGGTGGTCCGTTATAAACAGTTTGATACGAATCAAACTGTTTCAAATCCATGCCAATATGTAATGTTTGGCTTTTATCTTGTATTTTACGAATCGAATCCAGTTCATTGTAATCAGGAAAATGTTTGAGTAAAAGAGTTGATTCCTTCAAAAATGACTCTAACTGATATTGAGAATTGAACAGGACATTGTCTGATGATAAAGCAGAGGTAAAGTTGATGAATCCATAGTGTTTATTTCGATTTTCTTTTACATCTCTATCTGTGGGTGACCATGGATAGGATAATTGATTTTCATGAAAATATAACGCAGTGGGAATGTGGGCTGTTTTTTGTCGAGTCAGACTTAAAAATGTTGAGAAATCTAACATATCAGTTGCGAGAATCAGATCTGGTTTAGAATCGGATTGAAGAAAATGATTGGCTAAGGTAACGGCGCCTCCATGCATCCGCCACTTCCAGAATTGGCCTTTCATTGTTAAAAGGTCTATTTTGTGGTTACTATGATTCTTTAATTCTTTTGCCCATGATTTGTGGGATCCGGTAAAGTATGGCTCAATGAGCAAAATATTCATATTAAAAATTAGCCGATATTCTTTCTTTGAAATACATAAAAAATATCATTAAACATTAATAAAGAAAGAATTGATCAAATATCATCTATTTGGAATGTGCCCGAGACTGGACTTGAACCAGCACGTTCTTGCGAACACTAGATCCTGAACCTAGCGCGTCTACCAATTCCGCCACCCGGGCTTTAATCGTATCTTAAAATTACATTTTTGGATATAGAATCAGCAAGGAATAAACTTGGAAGGGCAGATGGTAATTCCTTATTTTTGCCGTCGGAATTATGCCTATGGATATACAGATTGCCGCCACCAATCGCAAAGCTTACCATGAATATCATATTTTGGATAAATACGAAGCCGGGATTGAATTAGTGGGTAGTGAGGTTAAAAGTCTTAGGGAAGGAAGTGCAAACCTAAAAGAAGCTTATATCGTCATAAGAAAAGGGGAAGCATTTGCAGTTGGTATTCACATCAGCCCTTACTCTCATACAGGGATTGAGGGGCATGATCCGGTTAGGGATCGACGATTATTGTTACATAGGCGTGAAATAAAAAAAATTAAAGATTTGACAGATCAAAAAGGATTAACGGCGATTCCACTTCAAATGTATTTCAACCCCAATGGAAGGGCAAAGCTTGAAATAGGAATTGCAAAGGGGAAAAAAACCTATGATAAGAAGAAATCAATTAAGGAAAAAGACCTTCTGCGGGAAGCACAACGAGAATTACGGAATAGATAATGGCATTTTTAAGTGTAGATAAACAATGGGAACTCATCAGTCGTGGTACTGATGAGATTATACCTGAAAAAGAGCTGAAAGTTAAATTAGAGAAGTCCCGCAAAAGTGGGAATCCTTTAATTGTTAAGTTAGGTTGCGATCCTAGTCGTCCTGATTTACACGTGGGACATGGGGTTGTATTAAGAAAATTAAGGCATTTTCAAGACTTAGGCCATCAGGCAGTCCTCGTTATTGGTGACTTTACCGCGATGATTGGTGACCCATCTGGACGAAATAAAACGCGCCCCCAGTTAACATTGGCGGAAGCAAAGGAAAATGCAAAATCATATATTGAACAAGCTGAACATATTCTGAACATTGATTCAATAAAAATTGTATATAATTCAACCTGGCTAAATGCCATGCTTTTTAGTGATGTGATAAGACTTTCCAGCCATTATACTGTGGCCAGGATGTTAGAACGGGATGACTTTACCAAACGATATAAAGCAGAAATCCCCATTTCAATTCATGAATTCATGTACCCTTTAGCCCAAGGTATGGATTCGGTTGAGCTGAAAGCAGATGTAGAGCTGGGGGGAACAGATCAAAAGTTTAATCTTTTAGTTGGACGAGATCTGCAAAGAGAATATGATCAAGCGCCTCAAGCCATTATTACGTTACCCCTTTTGGAGGGTACGGATGGTGTAGAAAAAATGTCAAAATCTTATAGGAATGATATTGGATTGACAGACTCACCAGAGGATATGTATGGAAAATCCATGTCTATCTCAGACAAAATGATTGAAAAATATTTTGTTCTCGCCGCAGATGTTGATACGCAAACATTAACACGAATCAAAAAACAATTAAATGATTCTTCTCAAAATCCGCGGGATATTAAGCGGGAATTGGCACGATCTATTGTTGCACTTTACCATGGTGATTCAGCCGCGATTGCGGCTGAGGCACACTTTGATCGTGTCATCGTCAATAAAGATGATCCGGAAGATATGGATGAGGTGATTCTTGAAGCTGATGTATCCATTATTGACTTGATTTCATCAGAAGGATTAACGAAAAGCAAAGGCGAAGCACGTCGTATGATTCAACAGGGTGCAGTTCGAATTGACGGTGAAAAAGTAACGGATATGAATTTTGTTATATCTAAAGGATTTAAAGGTGTTGTTAAAGTTGGAAAAAGAATATTTTTAGGGATAAAATGATTAAATGGTTTTTCATGCCGCTTGTAGCGGCATTTTTATTTACGGGATGCAATAATAAAATTAATAATCCTAAACTGGTGGTGTTTATTTCAATAGATCAAGGTATGCCGGAATTATTGGACAAATATGATCACCTTTTCACTGGTGGATATCGTTGGCTAAAAGATAATGGTAATTCATTTGTCAATACCCATCATGATTATGGTTATCTAGTTACAGGCCCAAGTCATCAGGTACTATCTTCAGGACGTTATCCAAGTAGCGGTGGTGTAATTGGAAATTATTGGTTTAATAGGGATATAAAAAAAAGTTGGTATTGCGTTGAGGATACTATCGCTCATGATGTCGTTAACGGTGGGAGTGGTCGTTCATATCGGAATGTTGAAGTGACCGCACTGGGCGATTGGTTAAAGCAATCAAATCCAAAATCAAAAGTGGTATCTATTTCTGGGAAGGATAGAACAGCAATTTTATTGGGTGGGAAAAATCCGGATATGGCACTGTGGTATAAAAATCATGGTGGTTGGACAACATCGACTTATTATGCTGAAGCGTTACCTGATTGGGTTTCATCATTTAATTCAAAATTAAATGTACCATCTTATACCGACTCAGTATGGACGCGTCTTTTGGATGAATCTATTTATACCTCAAATACACGAGCAGACAATTTCGAAGGAGAAGCAGATTGGTCCAATGACGGTGATTACAATCCAACCTTACCCATTTCTTTTAAAGATCGTGGGGTTAAAACTATGTTAGGAGATTTTCCATATATTCCTTTCGGTGATGCGGCAATGTTAAGGTTGGGAACTCTATCTGCTGAAAAACTTCAGTTAGGTAAAGATGAAAATACGGACATATTGTTCTTAGGCTTGTCTGCTACAGATGGCGTTGGGCATGCATTTGGTCCTCATTCACACGAACAATTGGATAATTATCTTCGAGTAGATAGACATTTAGGGTCATTTATTAATTCAATTGAATCGTCTGTTGGTATTGGGAATACTCTTTACATCTTAACGAGTGATCATGGATCAATCGCATTGCCAGAATACCTTAAATCACAAGGAATCGATGCAGGAAGGATTTCCAAACCAATGAAAGACTCCTTGTATGCAGAGGTAAAAACTAAAATTGAGATGCAGATTGGAAAAAACAAAGTTTATCGAAATGGTAATTATTTTTACTACGATGTGTCAATGAATTTGCAACAGTATGAAGTGGCTACAGATATTATAAAATCAAATTTATCTAAATTAGAGGGTATAAGAAGTGTCATTACAAAAAAAGAGATATTAAACGGTGGAAATTCCATATACGAACGTCGATTAAAAAATATGGTTCATATCCAGAAAAGTCCAGATGTGTTTTTAATTCCAAAAAAATATTGGACTCAGAGATTCCCATATGGTGCCAGCCACGGTACGCCATACGATTATGATACCCATATTCCACTTGTATTTGCTCGAGGAGAGTCGAAGCATCGGATTAGCACTAAGCGAGTTGCATCAGTGGATATAGCACCAACCGTTGCAAAATATTTGAATGTGCAATTTCCTAAAGCTATTGATGGAAAAGCGTTAAAGATTAAATAATGAACGGTGGATAGGATTTCATCGTTTTATACAAACATCTTTTAATCTTTTTGATTTTCATGTTACTACAATCATAAAAATCGGGTAAATTTCCTGCCAATTTTTAACCTCGAATTAAGGAAGAAGACATGTCAGATAATGTCAAAGAATTTACTTCAGCGAATTTTGATGCTGATGTAATTAAGTCTAATACCCCTGTGCTTGTCGATTTTTGGGCAGAGTGGTGTGGACCATGCCGTGCGATTGGACCAATCGTAGAAGAAGTAGCCAGCGAATACGATGGAAGAGTTACTGTAGGCAAATTAAATGTGGACAATGAAAATCAATTGGCCATGCAATTTGGCGTACGGAGTATTCCGGCGCTATTAATATTCAATAAAGGGGAAGTAGTCAACCAAATTGTTGGTGCTGTACCCAAAACTAAAATAACTGATATCTTAGATTCGGTTATTTAATTAATTCATAAACAATGAATCGAAAGGTTATCATTATCGGATCGGGCCCTGCTGGTTTAACTGCAGCATTGTATTCAGCTCGAGCCAACTTAAATCCATTGGTATTAGAAGGAAATCAGCCTGGTGGTCAGTTGACCATCACAACTGAAGTCGAAAATTACCCGGGATTCCCAGAAGGAATAATGGGTCCTGAACTAATGGATCAAATCCGCGAACAAGCGAAAAGGTTTGGCGCCGAATGCCATTTTAAACATGTGACTAAAGTTGATTTTAATGAACGTCCGTTTAAAGTATGGGTGGGTGACGAATTATATACCGGTGACACTGTTGTGGTTGCTACCGGAGCCTCAGCGCAAATGCTTGGGCTTGAAAGCGAAGCGGAACTTATGGGATACGGTGTTTCTGCCTGTGCCACATGCGATGGATTCTTTTATCGTGATAAAAAGGTACTCGTGGTGGGAGGCGGAGATTCTGCATTAGAAGAAGCAATCTATCTCACAAAATTTGCATCAGAAGTTATTATTGTTCACCGTCGGGATGAATTTCGGGCGTCTAAGATAATGGCTGATCGTGCACTGGCTCATCCCAAAATTAAAGTGGCATGGAATTCTGTCATAGATGAGATTCTTGGAACCAAAGAAAAAGGTGTCCATGGTGTTAAAATGAAAGATACACAAACCGGCAATTATCGCGAAGAATCTTGTGATGGTGTTTTTATGGCCATAGGACATAAACCCAATACAGAATTATTTGTTGATATTCTGGATTCTGATCAAGCAGGTTATTTAATAACCCAAAATGGCAATACGTCTACCAATATCGACGGTGTATTTGCCTGTGGCGATGTTCAGGATCATATTTATCGACAAGCGGTTACAGCGGCAGGATCTGGCTGTATGGCCGCTATTGACGCTGAACGGTTTTTGGAAAGCCAGAATAGCTAGATAACTTTCCGATTCATCTTTTTACGATAAGGAGTAAAAGATGAGTCAAAGAGCAACGACTATATATAATATAAAAGGGTTAAAGAAATCCTTTGGAAATCAACCAATATTGAATATCCGACAATTGGAAATTCATCGGGGAACTATTTACGGTATGATTGGTCCTATTGGATCCGGAAAATCCACACTTCTAAACATTCTTGCGGGTGTGACTAAACAAACTGACGGTACGGTTAAATTTGAAAATGAAGTGTTTCAAACCAATTGGCTTGGAAAAATTAAACAAAATCCTGAAATAGCATTGGCTAATATATCTTCAATTTCAAACGGGTCAACTGTATCTGATGTTGTGAAAACTATAGAAAAAAATAGACTCGAAAAACGAACATCGGCGTATTTTAAAAATGAGTCCATGGCAGGTCTACTCAAACGTAAATTAAATGACTTATCCCCAGGGGAACTCGCAATACTCAACATGATTATAGCTCTGGAATCTGATCCGCGGGTGTTGATGATTGATGATTATGGCGTTTTCTTTGACAAAAATATGGAAATGGATTTTCGGAAAAAAATTATTCGCATGAATAAAGATTTGGGCACAACTATCATTTTAGCTGCACCGTCAGACCTACATATAAAACGCGTTGCTTCTGTACTCATTTATCTAGATAATGGACATATTTCTAAAATTCGGCCGGGTGTGGGCAGAAGCGCATCTAGTAAAGATAGAAAACCTTCTCGTCGAAGAGGGCAAAGAAATTATCGTAAATCTTCCTGATCAATGTAAATTACATATATGCAACGTATTAGAAGATCCAAAACTGATCGCGTCCTGACAGGCGTCTGTGGAGGTGTGGCTCAATATTTTTCAATTGATCCTACAGTTGTGCGATTAATTTGGATATTTTTCACTCTTTTTGGTGGGTCTGGATTATTGGTCTATATTATTGCTTCAATAATGATCCCCGATGAAAATGGTCATGAACATCTTTTTAATATTGATCACATAAAAAGTAACCCATTCTGGGGTATGGTATTTATTATTTCGGGATTTGTTCTTTTTCTCCAATACGATCATATATTTTTTCTATTTTGGCGTTCATTCTGGGGGAGTATATTAAACGTTATTGTTGCATTTATTTTAATGGGAATTGGCATTTACCTTCTATATAACCGTCAGAATCAATTCAAACCTCTGATTGATGAAAAAATAACCAATCCCTTGCACCTGTCAACAATTGAAAAAAAGATTGCGGGTGTTTGCGGCGGATTGGGGGAATCATTAAATATAGACCCGAATATAATTCGTGTCTTATGGGTATTTGGAACTTTTATGAGCATCGGGGTAGGGATTTTACTTTATGTTATTCTGGCTTTTCTTCTACCGGAACAAATTATTTCAACAGAGGATATATAAATAATGGATTTAGATCGTTTACAACAAATTACATCTGGTTTTTCTGAGAAAAAAATTCTCGTTATTGGTGATCTCATGTTAGATACATACCTGTGGGGTAATGCAGATCGAATCTCTCCAGAAGCGCCAGTTCCAGTTGTTAAGGTAAGCAAGATTGAACATAATCCGGGTGGTGCAGGGAATGTAGCATTAAATCTTGCTTCCTTGGGATGTCAAGTCTCAGTGATTGGGTTGGTTGGGGCTGATGCTGAAGGAAAAATATTAACCAATATTCTCGATCAACGAAATATTGTATGTACCAATTTGGTCGAAAGCGAAAACAGACCGACTACAGTAAAATCAAGAATCATCGCCCACAATCAACAAGTCGTTCGCGCTGACCGAGAAGCCACTACAGATCTTTCAGAAATATCGAATAATGCTTTAGTGGCGGCAGTCAAATTAAATATGAATGATGTGGATGCGATCATATTAGAAGATTATAATAAAGGTGTTCTTAATTCGGTTTCAATTGGCCTTTTAATTGAAATGGCCAATGAAGCTGGAAAACCCATTTATGTAGATCCCAAAAAAACTAATTTTAATTCGTATAAAAATGTAAGGTTATTTAAACCAAATTTGTTGGAATTCAAAGATGCCTATGCCGGAAATGAGTCCTTAGAAGTGGCGGGATTTAACCTGAAGAATGAGTTAAACACAGATATTTTACTTATTACACGTGGTGCAGATGGTGTTTCTTTGTTTGATGGTTCTGATTATCATCATATCCCCACAAAGGCTCGTCATGTCCACGATGTTTCTGGAGCCGGTGATACCCTTATCGCTACTTTTGCTTTATCGGACTTATGTGGTGCTACCCCAGAAGAATCGGTTGCTATTTCTAATTATGCAGCCGGCCGTGTCTGCGAAGAAGTGGGCGTTGTCCCAATCAGTTTTGATATGTTGAATGAAATGCTTAATCACCATTACAGCATTTAATTCTTTCTTTTCTGTCCCTAAATTCACCACATTATTAATTCCATTTCCATGTTTCGATATATCCTTATAAGCATTTTATTCTCCGGCTTATCTATTGCCCAACCGGAATTACGGTTTCATACATTTGACTGGGTTCAATATCGCCAGACAGGGAAAGTTAATTCAATTACCTTTGGGGACCGGTTTACATATATCGGAACACAATCAGGTGGTGTCATGCGATTCAATTTTTATTCTGAACGCTTTGAAGAACCCATCACTCGCGCACAAGGATTACACAGCAATACTGTAACCGCAATTCATCGGGCTTCGAATAGTATGCTATGGGTGGCAACGCCGATGGGACTTGAATATAGTATTAACGAAGAGGGTGATTGGAGATTTATCGATCGTGAACAACTTGGCCTTTCATTGGGTACATATATAGAAAGGATTGGGGAATCGGAACATTATATATGGTTAGATACACAGGGGTTGGTATATCGACTTGATCCATTGAGTGGTATTTTGATTGGCGTGATGGCGAATCCCGATGAAGCTGTATTGTGGAGTTCTGGGTTATTGCGTTTCAAGCCAGATTTAAGTGAGTTGCTCATTGATTATTCATTTATGGATGGATGGATGACAGATTTACAAAACTTGATTCGCTCCAATGGACAATATGTGACAATTACGACTATAGCAAAAGACAGGTTTGGCGAAATATGGATTGGCACTGAAGATGGTACCTTTTTTCGGGGTGATCCCACAATGAAAAGTATGACTCCATTTCGCTTAAGTTTGACGAATAATGATGTTCAGGACATTGCGGGTATTAATTCATTTTGGCTTGGTGGTCGACAAAAACAGTTACAGTCTGGGGTTACATATTTTGATATAGATCGAGAAATTGCTGACAATTATGTTTTTAGTGAAACGATTAATATGGATCAAACATCCATTTTTTCAATATTGGAAATGAAAAATGAAATTTGGTTCGGTGGCGACAACGCTCTATTGGTGTATGATAAAAAAGAGAATTATTGGCGAACGTTAAGTTTACGGTTGGGTGGTGGAAAAAGTTTGGTTACAACTATGTCAGAAGTGGGGGACGATGTTTGGATAGGAAGTACCCATGGTATTACTATTTTAAAAAAAGAGGATAAAAAGCCGATAGTTTCGAAAGTGGAAACGTATTTCGATCAAATATATATATATGATATTGCTGTTACAAATAATCAAATATGGATAGGTACTGATACTGGATTATTTATATATGATATGAATAAAAAAGTGATCCATTCACCAATGGCATATGGATATAAAAGTGATGATTTTATTTTCCCAATAAAACATATTAATTTTACAACTTTCGCTCAGGACTCACGAAAAATATATGCAGCAAATCGATCTGGGATACTTTCATTTAATTTTCGTAACAGAAAGTGGTCTAATGCAGTTGATCCTTCAATTTTTGGTGGATTAGAAATAAGATCAATGGCATTTCACAAGAACATATTATTTATTGCGACGGTGAATGGTATTGTTCAGTATGATATGAAAAATAATTTAATGGATGTGCTTAATTTTTCATTTATCGGACAGGTAAACGACATGTATATTAAGGGGAGGAAAATTTGGTTGGGAACTACCGAAGGGCTAATCTCGTATCGCTACAGATGAAACAAATAAATAAATATCTCATAATAATTGCTCTGATAATTGGGCACGCATTGAATGCTCAAATGCGACCAAATAGTTATCGAAACAAAGAAACAATACGTCAGTATGGCTTTTCTGTATATAGTGTAGCGGACACGGGTTCAGATTCAATACGCGTTTTGGCATTTCTTTCTATTCCAAACCATGTTTTGCAATTTCTCAAAAATCAGGATGGTTTTGAAGCGGAATATGAAGCCACCATATCATTAAAAAGAATTAAAGGAAACTTAGTTGGCCGTCGTAATTGGTCCAATAAATTGAAAACAGAAGATTACCTTGAATCCACCTCAAAAGAAATATTTTCGATTCATCAAGTTGAGTTCAAAGTGAGTGCTGGCGATTATATTATTTCTGCAGAAGTGTTGGATGGCGATTCAAAAGATAGTGGTGTCAGGCAACTCGACCTGAAATATTCTGACCATATAGGTGATGTCGCTTTATATACGCCGTTTTTTATAGATTATCTATCAGGTGATTGGGGATTGGATGATAATGAAATTCCCATGTTTCAAAATATTATGGGTACCAAGGTTACCCGAGCGTCTGTTTTTATATCAGGGAAGATAAAACCCGGTCCATATTCCATTGATATCACTGTGCTTAGTGGCAGGAAAAAAGAACTATGGACGAAATCGTTTCAGGCCAATTCGGACAAACCGTATTTTGAGCAGAGGATCATCATTCCAGACAATATCGCGAAACAAGGCTTGCGGAAAAAAGTGGATATTGTTTTGAGGCAAGGAGAAGTAAAAAAGAAGGAATCTGTAATTTTATCATTGAGTAGAGTTGGGATCTCAGCATCCATAAGTAATATTGATCAAGCGGTTCAAAACATGCGCTATATCCTACATGATGACGAATGGAAGAAATTGAGTAAATCCAAAGATACAGATAAGGAAACACTTTTTCTCGAATATTGGGAGAGTAGAGATCCAACACCAGAAACGTCAGAGAATGAAGTGATGGATGAATATTTTTCTCGCATCAGTTATTCTAACAACAATTTTAAATCATATTTACCTGGTTGGAAAACAGATATGGGAATGATATATATTTTATTCGGACCGCCAGATGATTTGGAAATATATAATGATCCAATTAGTCGAATATATTCACAGCGGTGGCATTATTATCGCATTAATAAATATTACGATTTTATTGATGAAAATGGATTTGGTGATTACCGGCTCTCAACACCGTTTTTTCGTGGACGAAGCTGGTGAAAATTCTTCTCATTCCTGGCGATGGCGTCGGAAATGAATTGGTGGCTGAAGTTCATAA
>MPLW02043896.1_pt1 | contig 11838 bp, 7 predicted proteins | sample 1617351 | NCBI WGS metagenome assembly MPLW02 (sample SAMN05944803, study PRJNA350692) | marine metagenome | biome: marine; feature: ODZ; material: water; isolation source: 110 m water sample filtered on 0.2 um supor filter | place: Pacific Ocean | collected 2012-04-08 | depth 110m m
CTGGTCCCAACCCCAGTGGTCGGTGATCTCGATGCGCCAGGTCCCTTCCATCGACTGGCCGGCAAGGGCGGCCATCGACTCATAGGGACGATGTCGACCAGCGAAGGGTGCGGTCCCGGAATCGATGGAGGCGACCGCATCGTCAGCGAAGACGGTGAGGGTGCCGGAACAGTCGTCGGCACCCGACCCGAAGTCGTTGCGCCAACCTCCGTTGTGGAATGCCAGGCGCACGGATTCGTCGTCCGGCGCGACGAGGCTGATCTCCAGGTCGGCCGTGTAGGTGTGGTCCAGGCGCAGTCCCACCTCGATGACCTCGACCGTTCCGGTCCCGTCGACCTCGAATGGCAGCACGATCGTCTCGTAGTCCTCGATCGGCAGGGCCGACGCTCCCGGGGACTCCTCCTCCCGGATTCCGGCCCGACGCACCAAAATGTCCACGTCACCCTCGACGTTGATCGCCGACCAGTCGATCAAGACCTGTTCGCCACGTGCGAACGACTCGCCGCCATTTGGCGCCTTGACTTCCAACGAGGGAGGCGGCGCAGTCGTGGTCGGAGGCAACGTCGTGGTCGGAGGCAACGTCGTGGTCGTGGTCGTGGTCGTCGTCGTGGTCGTCGTCGACTCCGGCGGCACACTCGTAGTGGTCGGAGGCGACGTCGTCGTGGAGGGCGGCACACACGGAGGCGCAGTCGTCGTGGTCGTCGTCGACTCCGGAGGCGCAGTCGTCGTGGTCGTCGTCGACTCCGGAGGCGCAGTCGTCGTGGTCGTCGAACTGGTCGTCGTCGACTCCGGAGGCGCAGTCGTCGTGGCCGAACACGGCGGCAGGGTCGGAGGCGGGGCGGCGGCCGTGAACCAGGCATCCGATCGGTCCGACAGACTTCCGGCGACGACCGAGGCCATCAGGGGACCTTCGACCCCGCCGTCCGGCACGACCCAGGTGGCAGACCCGACCGCCGGGTCGATACCTGTCGCCACCTCGGCGATCTCGGAACTGATGGACAGGTTGGCGCAGTACACCTCACCCTGGTCCCAGGACCAGCGGTCGTGGATCCGGAGCGTCCAGGTTCCCGTGGCCGACTTGCCGGTGAACACCGAGAGCGCATCGGCGGGCCGGTGGCGGCCGGCAAACGGCGCTGTCCCCTCATCTATTGCGGTGTCGGCGTCGTCGGCGAAGACGGTCAGCGTTCCGGAACAGTCCGCAGCTCCCTCACCGAAGTCGTTGCGCCACGAACCCACGCCGAAGGCCAGCGAGACCGTCGTGCCATCCGGATGGACCAGCGAGATCTGGAGGTCGGCGTCGTATGTGTGGGCCAGGCGGAGGCCCAACTCGACCGTGCCGATGTCGCCGGCATCGGACACCACGAGAGGAATGTCGAGCGTCTGGTGGTCGATGATCGGAAGGGCCTCGTCACCGGCGAACTCCTCCGACACCTGCGCCCTTCGTTCGATCGAGACGTCGACGCCACCGACAGGACCCTCGGTGGTCCACTCGACGACCACCTCGTCGCCGGGCAGGAATGCCTCCCCACCGTTCGGTGCCGTGAGGGTGAGGCTCCGTTGCACCTCCTGGACGTCGAGGAAGACGGCGTCGAGGCCCGAAAGGCCGCCGGCGGAGGCTGCTGCCCTTATGCGCTGCACGCCGTCGACCTGGGGCGTCCAATCGAATGAGGCGCCCGTAGCCAGAACCGTGCCCGCCGAGTCCGTCCAGGTGACACTCGACGAAATGTCTGTGCCGTCGGAGCCGGTCGCCGTGGCAAGCAGGTTCACCGGGCTTCCCTCGGTGATCGTTCCCTCTGGAACTGCAATCGAAACCGCCGGTGCCGCCGGTACCGAGGCGCCCACCGCCGCCGCGGCGTCGACCCGGCCACCCGAACCCGAAACGGTCGACAGGGCATCGACCCACGTGGACGAATCGATCAGGCGCTCCTTGACCTGGAGTGCGGTCAGTCCCGGTGCCACCGAGCGGACGAGGGCGGCGACGCCCACGACATGGGGGGTCGCCATGGACGTGCCGCTGTATGTCGCATATCCGCCGCCGAAGACCGTGGAGAGGATGGCCGAGCCGGGGGCTGCCACGTCCACGCCCAACTCGCCGTAGTTGGAGAACGAGGAGCGGTTGCCGTCGATCTGCGTGGAAGCGACCGTCAGAACGATGTCCTGGGGATACGACGCCGGATAGGTGGGCCAGGTGTCGTTGTCGGAGTTGCTGTTTCCGGCTGCAGCCACGAAGAGGTGGTCGACAGCAGCGGCCTGGTCGAGCATGCCCGACATCGCCCCGCTGGAGCCGCCGCCACCCCACGAGTTGTTGGAGATCGAGGCCCCGTTCGCTATGGCGTATGAGAGAGCCGAGACGGCATCCGACGAATAGCCGCCGCCGGAGGCCGAAAGGAACTTGAGGGCCATGATCTGCACCCCGGGTGCCACGCCGACGACTCCGATGTCGTTGGCCACTCCGGCGATCGTGCCGGCCACGTGGGTGCCGTGGTTGTGGTCGTCGTTCGGGTCGGAGTCGTCGTTGACGAAGTCCCAGCCGTGGAGGTCGTCGATGTAGCCGTTGCCGTCGTCGTCGATGCCGTTTCCGGCGATCTCGCCGGAGTTGGTCCAGATGTTGGCCGCGAGGTCGGGATGGTCCAGGTCGACGCCGGTGTCGATGACGGCCACGACGACCGAAGGGTCGCCCAGTGAGTGCGCCCAGGCGCCGGGTGCATCGATCCCGTTGGCGCCGGTGAGGCCCCAGAGTTCGTCGAGCCTCGGGTCGGAGGGAAGGTCGGCCACGCTCAAAACGGCATCCGGTCCGGCCCACTTGACCACTGGCGACCTGCCGAGCACCACCAGGGCCGCGTCGAGGTCGCGCAGCGTCTCGACCAGGTACAGGCCGGCTCCGTCGAGAGACGCTCCGGTCAGGCTGCCGCCGACGGCACCGAGCACCTCGACGACCTCGACGGCCGAGGCCGACTCGGTGAAGCGGACGAGCAGTCCGAATGGGTTCCGCTCGGTGGAACTGCCGGCGGCGAGGACCGCCTTGGCGAGATCGTCAGAGGCAAGTCCCGTGGGAAGGGGGCCGAGGAAGCCGAGGAGCGCCTCTCCATGGGCGGAGAGCGGCAGCACCGATCCGTCCTCGTAGAGGGAGGCTGCGTTCGGTTGGGCGATTGGCTCGGCGGCCAAGGGTGCGACCGTCACCACCATCGAAAGGACCGCGGTGGTCAGGAGCCCCTTCAGGCCCCTTGCAATTCCACGGGTAGTGGCCCCGTTCATAGAACTCCCTACTGCCCTGCCCCGATCGGGTCCGCAGCCGCTTGCCGACAGTTGAGCAGACCCCTCCGAAAGAGGACCGAAACCCACTGTGATTGTACTCCCCCCGTGTGACGAAGTCAGATCGCCGGGCGCTGAAAGGCAGGGCGAGGACAGGTGGATCACCTGTGCAGGCAACTGGTGGCGGCCGCTCAACCGCCTCCGGCCATGGCTGCCACCAGGTCACCGGACAGTGTGCCGCTATCTCCTCCGGTGGCCAGCACGACCACGACAAGGTCCATCTCCGGAACCACGGAGATCTGCTGGCCGAGGAAGCCCACGGCGGCCAATGAGCCCTCACCCAGCCACCAGCCGGCCCCGTAGCCGGCGAAGGAGGCGCTCGGTGTCCGGGCATGGTCGACCCAACCCTCGGATAGCAGCCATTCGTCCTCCCAGACGCCGCCGCGCAGGTAGAGCAGCCCGAAGCGGGCGAAGTCCTCGAGGGACATGTTGGCGCCGGTGCCACCCAGCCAGTTGCCCGTACCATCCAACTCGAGTTCGACCGAGGTGATGCCGAGGGGGCCGAACAACCGGTCGTCCAACCAGGCCTCAAGCGCCTCTCCGGAGCCGAGTTCGTCTGCCAGCAGCGACGCCACGATCGCCGTGTTGCCGGTGTTGTAGTTGAAGGCGGTCCCGGGTTCGGCCACGAGCGGCTTGGCCGCCGCATAGCCCGAGGCGTCGGCGCGCCCGGCGCCTGCGACGATCTCCACGGCATCGCTAGCCGCCTCGTTCCATTCGAGGCCGCTCTGCATTCGCAGCAGGTCATCGATCGTGATCTCCGAACGTGGGTCGCCGGATGGCCACTCGGCCAGTCCGGTGGGTGCGTCGATGTCGAGCAGGCCGTCACCGGTGAGGATTCCCACGGCGGCGTGCGTGACACTCTTGGCGACCGAGAACGACCAGTGGGGCGTCGACGGGTCGTAGCCCTCGTGGCTGTCGGCCAGCAGCAGGCTGCCACCACGGACGATCGCCACGGCGTCGATGACCCCATAGGGACGACCCGGATCCCGCAACGCCTCATCGACGAGCTCCAGGACCTCGTCGGCGGCCACGGAGGGGAGGTCCGCCAGCGGCCAGGCCCCCGTCGGCCAGGCCACGTCGCCGGACTGCGCCGGATAGCCCTCGGCGACGACCGGCTCGGGAAGCGTCGTGGTCGGCGTGGTCGTCGTCGTGGTCGGCGCCACCGTCGTCGTGGTCAGCACCGCCGTCGTCGTGGTCGGCGCCACCGTCGTCGTCGTGGTCGGCGCCACCGTCGTCGTCGTGGTCGGCGCCACCGTCGTCGTCGTGGTCGGCGCCACCGTCGTCGGTGCCGTGGACGCCTCGTTCGAAGCGCACGCAACGAGGAGCAGGGTCAGGAGGCCCCCGGCAAGAAGCGAACGCAGAGAAGCCATCCGCCCATTCGAACCGATGGCATGTCAGCGCGACAACCCCACCCGAGGTGCTAGGAAACAGTGCAGGCGACCATCGACAGGAGGAGCCGGGTCGTGCCACGAGCGGTGATCACCGGCTGGGGCAGGTGCGTCCCACCGGTGCGTCTCACGAACGCCAACCTCGAGCGACTCTGCGACACCGATGACGACTGGATCGTCGAGCGCACCGGTATCCGTGAGCGCAGGATCTCCCATGTCGAGTCCACCGACCTGGCGGAGTTGGCAGCCCGACGGGCGCTCGCAAGCGCAGGCATCGAAGCCGCCGACCTCGACCTGATCATCGTCGCCACCTGTACGCCGGAGATCCTGTGCCCAACCACGGCGGCGATGCTCGAAGAGCGCCTGGGTGCCGACAATGCCGCCGCCTTCGACCTCAATGCCGCCTGTTCAGGGTTCGCCTACTCCGCCTCGGTGGTGACCGGGATGATCCAGTCCGGCTTCGTGGAGCGGGTGCTCGTGGTCGGCGCCGAGAAGCTCCGCTACATCCTGGACTACCGCGATCGTTCGACGTGCATCCTGTTCGGAGACGGGGCCGGCGGTGCCGTGTTCGAGGCGCGGGACACCCCAGACGGCGCCGGAGTGCTCTCCGTGGACCTGGGTTCAGACGGTGAGTTGGGCCGGACGATGGTCTGGGGGCACATGGGCTCGAAGGGCGACCCCAGCCGGACCGTGGACCCCGAGGAGGCCCGCCTCCACTTCGAGGGACAGGCGGTGTTCAAGATCGCCGTGCAGGGAATTGCCGGCTCGGCCACCCGGGCACTCGAACGTGCCGGCCTGGGCACCGACGAGGTCGACGTGGTCATCCCCCACCAGGCCAACGCCCGGATCATCGATGCGGCCACCCGACGACTCGGCATCGATCCCGAGCGGGTGTTCCAGAACATCGAGCACTTCGGCAACACCGCCGCAGCGTCGATCCCCATCGCCCTCCACGACGCACTCGAGGCTGGTCGCATCGCGCCGGGCGACATCGTCGTGCTGACCGCCTTCGGCGGGGGCGTCACCTGGGGCTCGGTAGTAATGCGCTGGGGCGACCGGGTCGAGTCGTTGGGCACCCACCACGGTGAACTGCCCTCCACCGAAGCCACCGTCTTCGACCTGCTCCAGCCGAACCTCGACTTCTTCGCCCCTGACGCCGACTGAATTCCAGCCCTGGCCGACCTCAGGGGACCTCGATGACCAGGGCGCCGACATGGCGCTTGGCGACGAACTCCTCCTGGGCGGCGTGTATCTCGGCCAGGGGGAACGTCCCTCCCACGGTGGGCGTGAGGACGCCGGACTCGATCCGTGACACCAGCGAGGCGAACACCTCGGGTGGGTACACGGTGCAGCCGTGGAACTCGAGGTCGTTTAGGTACAGGGTGCGCACGTCCAGGTCGACGATCGGTCCGGCGATCGCCCCGGCCGTCGTGTAGCGACCGCCCCGGCGGAGCAGTTCGAGGAGCGGGGCGAACATCGGGCCGGCCACCACGTCGGCCAGCACGTCGATCGGTCCACCTGCCGCCTCGGCGACGGCGCCGGCCAGGTTCCCGGCACTTCGGTCGACAACGGCGTCCGCGCCGTACCGGGCGACCTCCCCGAGCTTCGCCGCACCGGCGACCGCCACCACCCGGGCCCCCCGGACCCGGGCCAACTGCACCAGCGCAGAGCCCACGCCGCCGGAGGCCCCGGTGACCACGACCGTCTCCCCGTCGCCGAGGCGGGCCCTGGTCAGCATGTGCTCGGCGGTCGACCAGGAGCACGGAAACGACGCCAGTTCGACATCGGTGAACGGCGAATCGACGGCGTGCACGTTGCGCACCGGCAGGACGCAGTACTGGGCGAACCCCCCGTCGCACTCCGATCCGACATAGCCGGCACGGTCACGGTCACCCGGGTCGTCGGCGGCCCGGAGGCACGGATCGCTCAGCACCCGCCGATCGACGAGGCCCGCCTCGACACCGGCGCCGACGGCCACCACCCGACCACAGATGTCGGCACCCTGGATGCGGGGAAAGCCGATGCCGCTGCCTCCCCAGGAGGCGTCCCCGTCGGAGACGTCGAGCGCCTCACCCGTGGTCTCGCCGGTCACCGCCTTCGAGTACCAACCCACGCGCGTGTTGACATCGGTGTTGTTCATCCCGCAGGCACCCACGCGGACGAGGACCTCCCCCGCCCCGGGGACGGGGACGGGCACGTCGTCGCGGAGGACCAGCATGTCCGGTCCGCCGTGGCCGACCAGTTGGACGGCCGTCATCGTCTCGGGAATCGAACTCATTCCCCCACCTCGAACACCGCCATTGGGTCGCCCGGTGCCTGCTCGTCGGGCACGGTGCCGATCCCCGGATCGGCCGGGGCGACGGCGAACCCCCCGTCGTTGGCCACCCCACCGTCGACCGGGACCACCTCGTAGCCGGGCTCCTCGGGCTCGTCGTCGAGGATCTCGGCCGGGAATCCGGCCGCCCGGATGTCGAGTCCGGTGGCTTCCTCCAGGCGGCGGATGATGTTGGGCGACCACTCCCGCCCGCCGTAGCGCTGCTGGCCGTCCTCGAAGATCGCCAGCAGTTGTGGCGACACCTCGAGCGGCACGTCGAGCTTCCGTGCCAGCCCGTCGAACAGGCCCACGTCCTTGACCACGAGGTCCATCGTGAAGTTGATGTCCCGACTGCCGTTGAGGATGACCTGGCTCTCGGTCTCGTGGACGAACGAGTTGCCCGACGACATCCGGATCGCCTCGTAGGCCGTGGCGAGGTCCATGCCGGCCGCCGCCGAGGTGGTGAGTGCCTCGCAGAGCGTGACCAGGTTGGCGGTCGCCAGGTAGTTGGTCACCACCTTGAGGACCGACGCCGAGCCGAGCGGGCCCGTGTGCAGGATCCGCCGCCCCATGGTCGTGAGCACGGGCAGGACGCGTTCGAAGGCCTCCCGCTCGCAGCCTGCGAAGATGGCGATGTTGCCCGTCGCCGCACGGTGGCAACCTCCCGACACCGGACAGTCCACCGGCAGCGCACCGACGGCCTCGACGAGGGCGCCCATTCGACGTACCTCCGACTCGTCGGTGGTGCTCATCTCCATCCAGACCTTGCCGGCGGAGAGCCCGGCGATGACCCCGTCCTCGGCCTCCATGACCGCCGAGCAGGCAGTCGGTGACGGCAGGCAGGTGATCACGACGTCGCACCGCTCGGCCATCTCCCTCGGCGAGTCGGCCCACCCGGCTCCGTCATCGAGGAACGCCTGGGCCGCATCCCGGTCGAGGTCGCGGACCATCAGGTCGTATCCGTTGCGCGTCAGGCTGCCCGCCAACTTTCCACCGACGTTGCCGAGCCCGATAAACCCGATCCGCATGGCGAGACTCCCATTCCTCGATGGCGGCGTATCGACATGGCGACACGTGCCGCCGGTCGGCGACGCCGCGGAGAATACCGGTAGCCACACCACCTCCCCGTGATCGCGCCTACCCTGCCCGAATGCTGCGTTTTCGGCTTCCCAGCACGAGGAACCACCGACTGGCAGGCCAGGTCACCTGCTGATCCGCTGCTCCTGATCCCCGTCACCTAACCTCCACCCATGGTCGAACCCGACGTCCACCGCTTCGACACCCGTGCACTCCACGCCGGCCAGCAGCCGGATCCCACCACCGGGTCGCGGGCGGTGCCCATCCACCAGACCACCTCCTACGTCTTCGACTCGGTCGACCACGCCGCCGGTCTGTTCAACCTCGAGGTGAGCGGACACATCTACAGCCGTATCTCGAACCCGACCGTCGCCGTACTCGAGGAGCGCATCGCCGCCCTCGAGGGTGGTGTGGGGGCAGTCTGCACCGCCAGCGGACAGGCGGCGATGCACCTGGCCGTCGCCACCCTCCTGAGCGCAGGCGACCACATCGTCTCGAGTCACAACATCTACGGCGGCACCCACAACGTCCTGAACCTCACGATGCCGCGCTTCGGGATCACCACGACCTTCGTCGACCCCCGCGACCCCCGGGCCTTCGCAGACGCCATCCGACCCGAGACCCGACTGGTGTTCGCTGAGACACTCGGCAACCCCGGCATCGAGGTGCTCGACGTCTCGGCCGTCGCCGAGGCTGCCCATGCCCACGGGTTGCCGCTGGCGGTGGACTCCACCTTCGCCACGCCCTACCTGCTGCGACCCATTGAACATGGGGCCGACATCGTCATCCACTCGGCAACGAAGTTCCTGGGCGGCCACGGCGTCGCCATCGGTGGCGTGCTCGTCGACGGGGGCCGCTTCGACTGGGAGGACTCCGGGAAGTTCCCGACCCTGACCGAGCCCTACGTCGGCTACCACGGCATCACGTTCACGGAGGAGTTCGGCCCACAGGCCCTGTCGATGCGTGCAAGGGCAGAGGGACTGCGTGACTTCGGCGCCTGTATGAGCCCCGCAAACGCCTTCTACCTGCTCCAGGGGGTCGAGACCCTGTCGCTGCGCATGGACCGCCATGTCGCCAACACCCGCCGCGTGCTCGACCTGCTCGACGGCCACGATGCCGTCGAATGGATCAGGCATCCCGAGCATCCCAGCCACCCCGACCACGAGTTGGCCGCCCGCCTCTACCCCAACGGCGCGGGAGCCATCCTGTCGTTCGGCGTAGCCGGCGGGCGTGAAGCAGGCCGACGGTTCATCGAGGCGGTCCGACTCGCCTCGCACCTGGCCAACGTCGGGGACGCCAAGACACTGGTGATCCACCCTGCCTCGACCACCCACCAGCAGATGAGCGCCGACGACCTCGAAGCCGCAGGGGTCGGCGAGAACCTGATCCGCCTGTCGGTCGGCCTAGAGGATTCCGACGACATCTGCCGGGACCTCGACCAGGCCCTGCGGGCCTCGCAACGCTGAGGCTGCAATGCAACTCGTCGTCGACGATCGCTCCGTCCACGCCGCCACCGGCGCCGTTCCCCTCGAGGGCAGGGACGATCCGCTCGTCGTGCTCCTCCACGGCTCCGGCATGAACCGCTCGGTCTGGTCCCACCAGACCCGCTTCCTCGCCCACCACGGCTTTCGCGCCATGGCCGTCGACCTGCCCGGCCACGGGAGTTCCGAGGGCCCTGCTCTCGGCTCGGTCGAGGCGATCGCCGACTGGGTCGCCCACCTCGCCGCGGCGCTCGGCGGTCCGGTCCACCTCATCGGACATTCGATGGGTGCCCTCGTCGCACTCGACGCCGCCGCCCGGCACCACGACACCGTCGCCTCGGCGATGCTCCTCGGCATCGCCACCACCATGCCCGTCCACCCGGACCTCCAGGCGGCCGCCGACATCGATGATCCGAAGGCGGCGGCCCTCATCACCGCATGGGCGCACGGCCCCCGGCAGCACATAGGCCTCAACCCGACGCCGGGCCTCTGGATGATGGGCGGCGTCGCGGCGATGCTCGAGACGAGCCCACCCGGTGTGCTCGCAGCGGACCTTTCGGCCTGCGCCGCCTACGGCGAGGCGGCCGCTGCCGCTGCTGCCGTGTCCTGTCCGGTCACGCTGGTCCTCGGATCACAGGACCGCATGACCCCCCGAAAGGCGGCACGGGCACTCGAGGAGGCCTTCACCCGGCCTCCCTCCATCGTCGAGGTGGCCACTTCGGGACACATGCTGATGCTGGAGGAACCAGCGGCGGTCAGACAGGCGATCCTCGACCACCTCGCCGCCTGCTGAAACGGTCGGCCCCGAGGGTCAGTTCTGCGGCAGGTCCCGGAAGGGTGTGCCCTTCGCCGGGCCCGGTTCCTTGGCCAGACCGAGCACGCGTTCACCGATGATGTTTCTCTGAACCTGGTCGGTGCCCCCGTAGATGGACGGCGCCGGCGAAAAGAGCGTCATCTCCTGGACAATGCCGCCGGTGGAACTGTCCGTGTGGTCGAGCATGCCGTCGGCGCCGTTGATGAGGTTTCCGACCTCGCGGCTCTGACGGACCAACTCGCTCATGGCCAACTTTGCCATGTTGCCCTCACCGCCCGTACGGCCAGCACCGGCTCGGGCCCGCAGCATGTTCCAGCGGTTCACCTCGCCCAGGATGTGCAGGCGCATCATCGCCTGCCGGACGACCGGATCACCCAGCATTCCCCGATTCTTGGCCAGGTCGACCAACATGTCGGTGGTGATCCCCCGACCTCCAGAGCCGTCGGGTCCCCTGGGCAGTCTCTCGAGAAGGTCTCCGACCCGGTTTTCGAGTCGGCCGGCCTTGGGCCCACCTGTGACCGCAGCAGGCCGCCTGCCGCCTCCACCCAGGCTGGCGCGCTCGACGGCAAGCGTGGTGTTGGCCACGGCCCAGCCATTGCCGAGCCCGCCGATGACGTCATCGTTGGACACCCGGGCCTCGTCCAGGAACACCTCGTTGAACAGCGCCTCACCGGTCATCTCGCGGAGGGGACGGACCTCTATACCCGCCTGGTCGATGTCGATGGCAAAGTAGGTGATGCCCTGGTGCTTTGGTTGGTCGGGATCAGTTCGGGCGATGAGCATCCCCTTGTCGGCGACCTGTCCACCCGAGGTCCACACCTTCTGGCCGGTGACGATCCATTCGTCGCCGTCTCGCACGGCCCGTGCCTGCAGACCGGCAAGGTCGGAGCCGGCCCCCGGCTCGGAGAACAGTTGGCACCATCCGACCGAACCGTCGAGGATCGGTGCGACCAGTCGGTCGACCTGTTCCTGGGTGCCGTGCATGGCGATGGTCGGTGCCGCCAGCATGTAGCCGAGGCCCATCGGCGGACCCAGCACTCCGGCGTCGGCCATCGTGGCATTGAAGGCGGACATCTGTGCGCTTCCGTAGCCCCGTCCACCGGCAGCCTCTGGGAGGGCTGGATGCGCCCAGGCATCGGCGGCGAGACGGATCCACCAGTCGTGAACCGTCAGGTCCGGATCCCAGTTCTCGTCCAGCCAGTTGGAAAGCTCTTCCCGGACCTGTTCGGCGGCGATGTCACTCATGACGCAAGTCTCGCGCGGGCCAGTCCGCCGCGGTGTAGTGGGGGCCGATCGCTAAGGTGGCGCGTCCGTATCCGGCAAGGAGGCACAGCCCGTGCGTTGGTCGACCCTGTTCATCCCGACGCTGCGCGACGCCCCGGCAGATGCCGAGGCGGCCAGCCACCGCCTGCTGGTACGCGGTGGCTTCGTCCGACAGCTCCAGTCGGGTCA
>MPLW02073198.1_pt1 | contig 11772 bp, 8 predicted proteins | sample 1617351 | NCBI WGS metagenome assembly MPLW02 (sample SAMN05944803, study PRJNA350692) | marine metagenome | biome: marine; feature: ODZ; material: water; isolation source: 110 m water sample filtered on 0.2 um supor filter | place: Pacific Ocean | collected 2012-04-08 | depth 110m m
ATCAAAGCTAACCAATTCAATGAATTCAGTTTGGTCATTATTGGGTTTGGCCATGAATTCGTTTAAGCGTACAGTACCAAAAGGAAAACGGACATTAATACGAACTGTATCTGCATTATTAGTAATATTGCCATCATTCAACACATCCAGTGCCAGAAACAATATATTATCACCAGATGGCAGGGGTGGAATAATTAACGATACTACTAGTGTATCTCCCGGTGTTTGAATAGAAACGTTTTCGCTGGCCAATTCATCTTCATTGTATTCAATATACATATCACCGGAAAAGGCATTCTGCCCGGAATTAACCACCGGAATGGCCAATTCAATTGAATCTGTTTGCGTAGGAATAATAGGATCGAACATGATATCCTCAAAAACGATGGCTCCATCAATAAGCCAGGGCATGACGGAATTACGAATTCCCGGCGTATTGCCATTCGCATCAACTGCCGGCAGCCAGCTTGCAGAATCGGCTGAAGCAAGATCCGTAAATATTTTTTCCATGGATTGACCTCGATCATAATCCCAGCTGCTGGAATAGGTTAACGAATCAATCAATGTATTAAATGGATCATAGATGCGAATGATATCACCTCCATTGTTCAAAGCAGGGAATGATGATAGGGGGGTTAAAAATAAACTGGAATCCGGAATCGAAGTCAAAAGTGCAGAGTCAGCACCAATAACAATATAGTTTTGATCTTCAACATTAATATCATCGAACAAAGCAGGATTATTATTTTGATCAGCAATACTCCATCCGGAAAGGGATAATAATTCATCTCCGTGATAGAACAATTCGACAAATTCCGTTTTTCCACTTTCGGGATAAGGCAGAAATTCATTTATTGTAAACAGTTCGACTGGATAGCGAATCCCAAAAGAAACAGTAGAATTATTGTTAGTTGTATCCTGATCACCGCTGATGACAAAATGTACATCCAAAACCATTTGTCCCGAAGTAAACGGACCTATAACTGCAGAAAATTCTGTAGTATCCAATTCATTTAAAGAACTGATAAAAATCGATTCCAAAATATCCTCGTCATCCCATATTTCAACATCACCGGAAATGGCTGTGCGGCCGCTATTGGTCACATAACCGTGAATGGTGACAGTTTCATCGCTACTGGCAATGTCCGGTTCAGCGGTCAATAAATCAGCAATCAACACTCCATCAATCGTAAATGGTTCCACACTATTAATGCTGCCGGGAGTCCCTAAAGAATCCTGACTCGGTAACCAGTTTACATTTGTGTTGGGTAATTCGATGCGTACTTTTTCAATTGAAAAACCATCCGGTGCAATGTCTGTCCAGCCAACTGAATCCTGTACTATACCTGCAGATGATATGAGAAACAAGGAATCACTTGTGGAAAGACTATTGCCAATACTGGAATCGTCAACTTTAATCAGCACAGCTCCTGACGGAATAGAATCAACATAAATCCCCGTATTGAAGTTGTAATCCCCTTCAAAGATTATTCCGTAAGATTCTGGCGGAATGATTAAGCCATAGCCGGAATCATGCAAAGCGTCTGTTGAGTATCGGTCACGGATCTGCCATCCCGAAAGGTCAACAGAGTCCGAAGTGGAAAGGTTGAATATTTCGACGTATTCATTTGGAGAATCAGTTCCGTCCAGATCATACATGATCTCGGTGATACGAATCTGACCGGAAATGAGACTTGAAAATAGTAGAAATAACCATCCATATTTTAAGCAGAACTTTTTACTACTCATCTTTTCTGCTTTTCAAAAATTCCTCAATTCGTTCGCAGACTGTTTCCCGTGTTTCCCGAAAGGCATCCAGATGTTCATCGCCAGCATCCCATCCGATAAATGGATCTTTGATACTCCAATGAATTCGTTCTACATCACCGGGGAAGGTGGGACAAATCTGATTGGCATGATCGCATACTGTAATAACAATATCAATTTCTTTATCTAAATATATATTTACCGAATCCGAGGTGTGATAGGAAATATCAATCCCCCATTCATCCATAACCTTAATGGCCATAGGATTGACACGGGAAGGATGGCTCCCTGCGCTGAAAACCTCATAGTGATCTCCTGCTTTATCTCGCATAATGCCTTCAGCGATCTGAGAGCGACACGAATTGCCTGTACAAACAAATAATACTTTAGGCTTAAACATAAGTAAGAATTTGCTGTAGCTATCGATTGAATGTCAATAAACTTTATTGAATCCGTGTATATTTGACGGTAGAAGCATGTAAATTTTCACTTGTCAAAAATGGAAAAAGAACATCTAAACCCCCTATTCTCCAACCCCATGGAGCCCTATCCCGGTTTATCAGTTGATGATCTGAACCGTTATTTGCCAGCGATCCGCAAGGCTGACGAAATTGTCATGACACTGGATACTATGGAAGAAGGATTATTTCTTGCGGATGCCCTAGAAGGATTAAAGCGACTGCCGGAAAAATCCATTGACCTGATTCTAACTGCTCCTCCGGTAAGTCCGTGGCGGGATATTGGTACTCAAGGCCAAAAAATGACACTCCAGGAATACTATACATGGAATAATAAATGGCTTCAGGAAAGCCAGCGCGTGTTAAAGAATACAGGAGCAATTTATTTATTGTGCGGGTGGCGTTTTTCAGGAATGTACCATGCCTTATTGAGTGATTATTTCAGGGTTCAAACACGGATAACCTGGCGGGATAGAAAAGCCAGGGAAAAAACGCTAGAAACCACATGGTTCAATGAAATAGGTGATATTTGGTTAGCCACTAAGACAGGTGATTTTATCTTTGATAGGGAAATGATAACAAATGATAATAAAGCAGATGATTCCCAAACAAGTGAAAATATGTCCAATCTCTGGCTGGAATATTTTACTTCTAGTTCTGAACAAGAAAAAGGGGATCTCCCTGAAAAACTGTTGGAAAAAATTCTCAAAGCAAGCAGTTTTAAACTTAGCTGGGTTGTGGATCCATTCATGCGCAAAGGCAGTGTTGGCGTTGCAGCAAAAAATAAGGGCAGGCGATTTATTGGCTTTGAAACAGATCAGGACAATCTACTTGTTTCCATGAAACGTATCGATCAATCATAAGAGGAGTTAAAATGAGTTTATCAACTCAAATTCAAAAAGATATGTACACTGCTATGAAGAGCGGTGAAAAAGAAAAGGCAACAACCTTAAGAGGTGCTTTTTCAAAATTGAAGGACAAGCGAATTGAAAAACGAGACGATTTGAACGAACAGGAAGAAATGCAGGTGATTAAAACGTTGGTGAAACAGCGCAATGAAGCTATTGAAATGTATACCAAAGCCAACCGTGATGATCTTGTTTCAAAAGAACAATCAGAGCGTGAAGTGCTTGAAACATATTTACCCCAAATGATGAATGCAGAAGAATTAGACGCTCTGATTAATGCTGTAATAGACGAAACAGACGCTGCATCCATGTCAGATTTTGGTAAAGTGATGCCGGTTGTTATGCAGCGATCCGAGGGTAGGGCAGATGGGAAATTGGTGCAGTCTTTGGTGCGGGAGAAACTTGGTTAAAACAACCGTATACCTCTTAACGAGTATCGTGACCGTTAACCCATGATCCTATTTCTAGACATATTAACAATAATCTTCATCATCGCCCTGGGAGCCATCGGCTATAAACGAGGCCTTGTGGAAGAGCTGGGCCGCCTGCTGGGATTGTTATTAGCCATTTCGTTTGCCTGGGGCTATTATGTGGAATTATCTGGAATTGTATTGAACATTTTTAATATTAATCCATGGGTGGTTATGGTCTTTAGTTTTACGATTGTTTTTTTGATAGTACTTTTTCTAGCTAGACTTTTAACCAAATTCATTCACGTATTGCTTCTATCAAAGAGTACGAAATTATTAAATAGAAGCATGGGTTTTGTTTTCGGCGCAATAAAAGCCTTATTGATTGTTATGGTATTTATATGGGCATTGGATATTTCTCAAAAAAAGGAATGGACAAAGATTATTCACTCTGAATCAACCATAGCAAAATTCATGACCTCAACTCGATTAAAAATAATTCATGTGTTCAATTTGCAGGATCCAGTTACAAAAGGGGAAAAATTTGTTCAAGAATTAATGGAAGCGGCGGAAGAGGAATTATAATGGCCCGTATCAGCCAGGAGACAATCGATAGAATTCGCAACTCCGCGGATATTGTAGATGTCGTATCACAATATGTCAATCTCAAAAAACGCGGCCGGAATTTCTTTGGCCTTTGTCCATTTCATGATGAGCGGACACCTTCTTTTAGCGTTGCTCCGGAAAAAGAGATATACCATTGTTTCGGTTGCGGTGCCGGGGGCAGTGTATTCAATTTTATCATGGAACACGAAAATCTTTCTTTTGTGGAAGCTGTTCAGCAATTAGGATTGCGCTATGGAATTGAGGTAGCCCTTTCCGGCGAAAGCGGTTCAAAACAATTTTTTACACAATTATATGAACTCCACGAAATTGCCGCGACTGCTTATACAAAAAACTTGTTTTCTGATTCCGGTAAAGCGGCCTTGGATTATTTGCTCGAGCGGGGTTTAACTGAAGAAACGCTGAAAGAATATCGCGTTGGTTTTGCACCGGATGCCTGGGAATTTCTCACAGAAAAAGTGAAAGGGCAGGGCTATTCACGGGAAAGTGTAAATAAGTCAGGATTGTTCGGGAAAGGGAAACAAGGCGTCATAGATCGATTTCGCTCCCGGATTATGTTCCCCATCATGAACCGCACCGGCAAAGTGATTGCATTTGGTGGACGGGTGTTTGATAGCGACGATCCTGCTAAATACATGAATTCTCCGGAAACGCCCCTCTATCGCAAGAGTGAAGTTTTTTACGGTTATCATAAAACAGCTCCCGCTGTTCGTAGTGCCGGATCAGCTGTTATGGTGGAAGGATATATGGATTTTCTCCAGTTGATTCAGGCGGGAATCGATAATGTATTAGCCGTTTCTGGTACGGCATTTACGACAAAGCATGCAGTACAAATTGGCAAAATCACCCAAAAAGTATATTTGGCTTATGATGGTGACGAGGCAGGGCAAAAGGCATCGCTGCGTGCGGGATATGCCATGCTGCAAAATGGTATTGCAGCGCTGGTTGTACGAGTGCCGGAAGGACTGGATCCTGATGATTGGGTACGAAAAGAGGGCGGCGATACTATTCGAACCGGTATTGAAAAAGCTGTTCCGCTGTTAACTTATCATTTAGAAAAGACTGGTGCATTGGATCTCCCGGCTGTGGAACGTTCAAATTTGGTAAAGGAAATATTGGAAGAAATTGCAGGTGTTAATGATGGAATCATTCGCGACGATTTGCTGCAAACGCTGGCAAATAAATTGAAAATAAATGAACAGGAAATGATCAAACAGTTTCGGAATGCTGTCAACCGAAAGCGCAAACCACCACAAATAAAAAAGTCTAAACCTGCAGAACCAACATTATTTACAACTGTTTCACAAAAAGCACAGATTGAGATTATCAGCGCCATGTTGACAGCATTTCATGATGTAAAAAAGATAGTTGAGAAAAATATTAATCTTATAACTGAACCTCTTTTGAATAAAACTGTCCAATTGCTTTTGAAACATAGTTCCGGAACGACAGCTGAAGTATTAGAAGAATTCAAGAATAAGGGTGAACGTGAAACTGTCGCTGGAATTTTAATGAATGAAAATAAAGTTGATGACCCTTTAACAGTTGTTCAAGAATGTATCCATACCTTAAAGACGCATCCCATACGTGAAAAAATTCAACAAACGCGCTTGGAAATTCGGGAGCTGGAAGCTGCCGGAAAAGACAGCAGCGATTTGATTTTGGAAGTAGGCCGGCTACAGCAGCAGCTAAAACAAAAAACCGAAACTGATCAATAAACACTGTGCGGCAATTTATTGCTATATTCACAATTTTAATCTGTTTGAACATAATTTTTGCCCAAGACCGCACTGCCATCAGCATTGTGTGCGACACACCAGAAATTCCTATTTATGTTGATGGGCAGCTTATGGGCTATACTCCCTTGGATCAGGATGTAGATGTGCTGCCGGGCTGGCATACGGTCAGCTTTTTTCCCAATATCGAAGACGGAGATCTGGATACGCGCAAAGTGTCCCGTGATATTTTACGAATGGGTACCCAGGATGTATTGGTGGAAGTGAGTGAAACGGTTTTTGTCTCCATGGCCTACAGCAAGCTTGGCCAAGACATAGACGGCTATTATAATAGTGTACGAACGGGAAACTATTTTGGATTCAGTATGATCATTGTGCTCATTTCAATATGGGTGTGGGCTTATGTTTAAATATGGCATATTATTTTTATTCAGTACAATCTTGATCGGACAGGCACAGGATACACTTGTAAAATATTTCCCAACAGATATTCAGCGCTCTGAAATATTAAATAGTAAAGTATCGGAAAAAGATGTAAAAGGAAAAGCCCATTTTAAATCCACATATTCCGAACAAGGAAAACTGCTGAATGTGGAATACATACCCGGGAAGAAAAAGGGCCGGGAAAAATTATCCAACCTCAAATTATATTACGGATACTGGGATATAGAAATACGTAATCTGGCCGATGGTTTAACCCGGGATCAGCTGGATGGGAAAAACTATTATGAAGCCACTTTCAACAATAAGGGCCGCATAAAAACTGTAACATTTATTGATAGAAATAAGCGCAGATTATGGTCATATGTATTGAAATGGAATAAGGCCGGAACGAAATCAAAATATAGCGTTGAGTTTCATGTTAGAGAACCGTTGACGCTTTTTGATGAATTTTTATACGCGGATGAATTGAGCGAAATGCGCCGAGGTTGGTCAGCAGAAATGCAGGAACGTGAAGATAATCGGCCACATACGGTAACAATAACAGATAAGCTGGGGCAGGTGTATTATTATTATACACTGCAGTACATGGATGGTGGAGAAAAGAGCTCCATTAAAGAAATTATAGTATCAGAATATTTCCGGGATGATTCCACGAAAGTAGGTATGCACAAGCTATTTTATAACAGGAGAGAATATTTGCAAAAAACGGAATTTTATGATAGTGCAGATAAACTTATTTATACGAATGTTTACAACTACAGTAATGCGCCTAAAGAACTTATGCTGACGTCAACAGACAATCGTGGGAAATTGCTGGAAAAGCGGATTATTTCGTTTTCAAAAAAATACAAACGCCACTTGGGGCCGCCGAAAGACAAAACCGGTTTGGCGGATGTTATGCTGTATTTAGATGTAACATCTGAAGGAGATTTACACAAATTGGTGCAATCTATTGAGAGCAAATTTGATGTAACAGTAGAAATGGATACACTTGTTCAAAAGAATATTGTGGAAGTGGAGCCGGAGATTGAACTAGAAAAAGAAACAATTGTATTGGATATGCCAAAAGTTAAAAAATCAGATAAAATTGTTAAAAAATTCACAGCTGTTTTTAATATAAATAGAGAGATTATTGCCGGCAGATATTTGGATAGCGGAAAAGTCAATACAATTGGTTTTGATTTAACGTTTCCAAATAGATTGGAATTATTTTGGTTTAGCCTCCAAGGAGGATTAGGGTTGGAATATGTTTCATTTAATTCAGGTGATAATGCCTGGGGCACATGGGTGTTTGTAGAGTCTGCTGATTTTATTCCATTTCCTTTTTTCCCCATTGTTATCAATAGTGGTTTAGGTAAAGTAGGTTCTGGATTAGGATTACGTTCTGGAATTTATGCGGGCAGGGAAATCGGGCCGGTAAAATTGGCTGTTGGCACAAACGCTGTTATATTGAACAATATAGATGGGACAAATAATGTAACAGGTTATTTAGCCGGAAATGTTTCAATAATGTATCCTTTTAATTTCCCCAAAATAAATATACCCATACCCTGGTTTAAATAAAAAACCCCGGCAGTTTCCTGCCGGGGTTTTTTATTATAATTGGAGATATTTTAGATTACAAGCCTAGGCTTAATCCTAAACTCCATGTTGTGGGTAAACCCATATGTACATATGCACCAGTAATGGTACCGTTTGAGTCACTCACATAACCTAGGTATTTAGCATTAGTAGCATTGAAAACCGATAGGTTAACAGCAACATCATATCCTGCCAAGTCCAATGAATACGCAGCATGTAAGTTTACAAGAGTACGATCCGGAGCTTTATATGCTTGGGTATCTTCATCACCAGATGATGTTCTGGAAGTAGGGCTGAAATTTCCATAATAATTGCTACTATTCTCAATTTCAGCTGAAAGCGTGAACGGGGCAAGTTCAGCAGTAGTAATAAAATTAAGCTGTGTTTGCGGTGCTCCACCTACTTTTAATCCTTTGATATAAAGGCTATAGTTGGCCGTACTATCTGGATTCAGTTCATCTGGATAATAGTCAGCATCCACATTTTCGGTATACTCCCAGTTACTTGTATGCCCAACCAGATCAAAACGCAACATTTCCATTGGTTTATAAGCAAAGGAGTATTCAAACCCAGTGTGCGTTTGGTTCAATCCGGATATGTTTGCATAACCATCTGTACCACTTCCAGACACATTCTCGACACTTACTCTGATTTGGCGATCATCCCAAATGGTATTGTAATAATTGACGGCACCGCTTAAACTACCATTCATCAATGTGAACCGTGAACCAACATCCATGAATGTTGCTTTTTCATTTTCGTAGTCTTCTGTGATTAATCCGGCATAGTCATCAATTACCTTATCGAATGAAGGTGTTAGAGATGTATTACCACCATTAACAAAAAGCGTAACATTTTCACTTAGAGTATAACTCAATCCTGCTTTAACCTGCATGCCGCTTACGGGGCCGGCTTCAGCATCGATTTCACCTTCAGCAAAACGATTATGATATTTGAAATCGGTTGAAGTCATCCCTAGCATTCCGAATGCATTAATTGCACCTGTACTATAATCAAGCTGACCATAAAAACCAGTCCAATTAATATCGTTAGTGAAATCGTAAGCAATTTTATCACCTAACTGTTTGTAAAGCTCTGCCCCAGATTCATTTTTGTTGCTGGTGCTGTAATAGTAATCACCACCCAACATGTCATAAATCTGTCTATAATGTTCAATCCGTGCAGTCCGAATATCTAGGCCGGCTGTTATTTTCATGCTGGTATTCATTTGGTATATAGCTTTACTCATTAGGCCATACGTATAATGATTGTTTCTAGACCCGCGTAATACAGCTGTAGCTAAACTGCTGGAAGCATCCAGTCCCAAAGCAACACCCGAAGAGTCCATGGGGTTTGCAGCGTTGTTTATGATTACTGAGCTGAAGTCACGATAAAGACCGTCCTCAGTTTTAGGGAAATAGCCATATCTACCTGTACCGCCACCTTCTCCACCAACATGAAGCAGTGTAGTAATAATATCTAATGATTCACTGGCTTTGAAATAGTGGTTCAATTGTGTGATCGGTCTATAAAAATAATTATGTCGGGCTGTTATCGCATCATCATACTGACGCTTTGCTTCTTTAAAATCCCAACCGCTTCCTGGCATCCAATTGGCGCGTGCTACATTTTTATCTAACAGGTCGGCTGCTTCTGAAGAAATCGTATTATACTCTGCATTGTATTCCCGTCCGACTTCCGACGCTGACGTAGCGATTGAATCCGGAACTCCAAGTTCACGAGCATATTCATAATCCCATGTTTGGATCTTAGAATTGTAAAACGCGTGACCATGTCTTTGCGGCGAACCAAGCGTAATGAATTCTATTCGATGTTGATTATTAAGTGCATATGAGCCATTCAGGTAATAAGATGTGGCGTCAGAGTAAGTTCCTTCACGGCCTGCATATTGATCTGCAAAGCGTTTGGCTAGAACCAATACAACATTTCCTTTACCACCCAATATTGCACCTGAGTTTGCATTAACGGAAAATTTATTATATCCGTCACCACCCATCATATATTTTAGCAAAGTTTTCGATTCTGCTGTTGGAGATGTACTAACAAAGTTAATTGTACCGCCCACACTGGGTGTCGCTAGGTTTACGGCACTTTGTCCCCGTTGAATCTGTACACTGGTACCAACATCTGCCAATACGGACCAGTTAGAGAAATACAAATTCCCATTTTCCATGTCATTGACCGGGATACCATTGATTAAATAAGATGTATAGTTATCAGTGAAACCTCTGACGGAAACGTTTTCATCGTCATATCCACCACCGTTGGTTTCTGCGTATACATTTGGGGTTAAGCTTAATGCCTGGGGTAGACCTCTTGATCCAAGACGAAGATCAAATTCTTCACTGGCAAAGTCTGTGTAGGCAATACTGGATTTATTATCAACTCTGTTAGCAATAACTTCTAATCCAGAAAATTGCACCACTCCAGCTTCCAATGAAAAATTCACTGTAGCTGCTGCTGTAGCGCTCGAGCTGGCATAGCCAATCATCGAGGCCGTTATGGTTGCGCCGGCAGGTACGTTTGCAATGGAATAGCTTCCATCACCCCCTGCGGCAGCTCCGAGGTCAGTTCCTTCCACCACCGCATTTGCGCCAGCTAAAGCATTGCCAGTAGCAGCATCAGATACTGTACCGGAAACGTTTACGGCAAACAATGAGAGGGGAAGGAGAAAAGACACTAGGAACATGTAAGATCGTTTAATACGATTCATTCTGTTCTCCTTGGTTTTTGATTGTAGTTTATTCAATGTTTTTTGGTGAGGAGGTATGTGGTGTTTATATAGTTTTCATACCTAATCTCAATCTTATTTACTCTTCAAAAGAGCGAGATGAATTTCAGGTAAAAAAGATTTAATAGGCAAGAGGAATTATATCCATAGAAATATATAATAATGAGTGGGCGATGAGGGATTTGAACCCCCGACTTCTACCATGTGAAGATAGCGCTCTAACCAGCTGAGCTAATCGCCCGAAATTTCTTTTATTGCATTATGAACTAATACAAATTTACCGGCGTCTAAACGGGTAAACAAGTGCAGTGAAAAACAAATCATCAATCCAGATCAACAATTTCATTATAAAAAACTTACAGCAGAAAATTAAATAATGAATGAATCCATAACTGCCATCCCCTTTTCCAATCTTTTGCTGGTTTTTATTCCTGTAGCAGTTGTCATTGGTTTGCTGCATGCCTGGTCTCTGGATTGGAAAAATACAATTTATGCAGTTTTCAGGATGTTGATCCAATTACTGTTAATCGGCTATTTCCTGTCTTATATCTTCGAATCCAATGATGCGTCCATCACAATTGGTGTATTATCGGTGATGGTTTTTGCCGCAAGCTGGATAGCCCTGAGAACCGTACAACAAAAAAGAAAGCAGTTTTACCAATTTGCTTTCTTGTCCATTTTAGTTGGAGGCGGTTTAACATTGATCATGGTAACACAATTCGTTCTAAAGTTGAACCCATGGTTTATGCCCCGCTATATGATTCCCCTAGCAGGAATGATTTTCGCCAGTTCCATGAATGGCGTGAGCCTAGCAGCGGAACGGTTGAAAGCGGAAATGGACAGGAATGTGAGTTATCCCAAAGCGCGGGGGATTGCTTTAAGAGCAGCATTGATTCCCATCACTAATTCTCTTTTTGCAGTAGGTTTGGTATCCCTGCCGGGAATGATGACCGGACAAATTTTGTCAGGCATTTCTCCTCTCATCGCAGTTCGGTATCAAATTATGGTAATGTGTATGATTTTTAGCGCTGTGGGATTTTCAACCGCTATGTTTTTACTGCTGATCAAGCCGCACGTATCTGAATTCATGTC
>MPLW02059741.1_pt1 | contig 11584 bp, 10 predicted proteins | sample 1617351 | NCBI WGS metagenome assembly MPLW02 (sample SAMN05944803, study PRJNA350692) | marine metagenome | biome: marine; feature: ODZ; material: water; isolation source: 110 m water sample filtered on 0.2 um supor filter | place: Pacific Ocean | collected 2012-04-08 | depth 110m m
ATCCTTGACAGTTATACCTGGAATTGGCACAAAAACCGCGAAGCGCATTATTGTGGAATTGAAAGAAAAATTTGCATCAGATTTGGATGGAAAAGACGATTTGGGATTTAGCGATGAGGAGGGTAGTCCTTCCACAAGAGACGCTGTGAATGCGCTCTTATCTTTGGGGTACAAACAGTCCCATGTAAATAAGACAATGAAAGATTTAGAAATTTCTGGAGAATTATCCGGTGATTTGGAAGAAATTATTCGAAAAGCATTGGCAAAAATGATTTAGAGGGAAAGTATGCAAGTTGCAAAACAAATCAATAGTTTGGGAACCGAAACGGCATTTGCCGTGTCGGTCCAAGCAGGGAAGTGGGCGGAAAAGGGACATAAGGTATATCCATTCCATCTTGGAGACATAAACCTGGCAACACCAGATAATATTGTAGATGCCACGCTAAAGGCCATCCGAGACGGAAAAACGGGCTATTGCCCTGCCAATGGTATTTTGCCATTACGGGAAGCGCTGTCTCAAGATGTAGGTGTCAAGCGCTGTGTAACTTATGGTCCGGAGAATGTTTCTATCCAACCTGGTGGAAAGCCAACCATTGGAAAATTTATTGCAGCCATTATGAATCCTGGTGATGAAGTATTGTACCCCAACCCCGGTTATCCCATTTATGAATCTCAAATTGAATATCAGGGAGGCAATGCTATCCCCTATAGTTATATACAAACTCAAGATGGATTCAATATTGATATGGATCGATTAACATCTTCCATTACAGACAAAACAGTCGCTTTGATATATAATAATTATCAGAATCCCATTACAGCTGAATCATCTCAGGAAGAGATGGAGGCAATTGCTGAACTAGCGATTAAGCATGATTTGTGGGTATTGGCAGACGATGCATATTATGAAATGATTTATGAAGGTAATGCCCGTTCTATTGTTGCGATTCCGGGTATGCAGAAACGTACCATCATTTTATATACTTTTTCAAAAAAGTTTGCTATGACTGGATGGCGTGTGGGTGGAGCGATAGGTCCAGAAAAGATCATTAATATTATATCTAAACTGAATGTGAATGCAGAATCTTGTACAACTCATTTTATTCAACATGCCATGGTTGAAGCGCTCAAAGGACCCTCCACGGGAACTGATAAAATATTAGCTACATTAAAGGAAAGACGTGATGCGGCAGTTGCTGGATTAAATGCCATTAACGGTATTCAAATCCCTACACCACGAAGTACATTTTATTTATTCCCGAATGTAAATGCTATCATGGAAAGGAAAGGGTTTCATCGATTAGATCAGCTACAAGTGGGATCCCTCGAAAATACAAATGTATCCTTTTGTACACGGGAACATTTTGGTCGACCATCCTCAGATGAAACTGATTTTTTCATTCGGTTCGCTTATTCGGGAATCTCTACCGATGATATCAACGATGGAATGGCAAAACTAAAAGTGTATTTTGAAACATCATGAAGCAAACGCCCTTGATTGAAAAGCATCAAGTATTGGGTGCCAAAATGGTAGGTTTTGCCGGATTCGAAATGCCGATCCAATATTCTGGAATCCTCAAAGAGCATGAGGCTGTAAGGAAATCTGCTGGCATGTTTGATGTAAGTCACATGGGTGAATTCATTGTAAGGGGAGATGGTGCAGCGGAATTTTTAAATTTTGTTATGATTAATGACGTGACTTCCCTCCATCCATGGCAGGCTCAATATTCCGTCATGTGTTTTGAAGATGGGGGCATTATTGATGATGTACTTATTTATCGATTTCCCGACCATTTTATGGTGGTGGTGAATGCGGGAAATATAGAGAAAGACTTAGACTGGCTCATGGTGCATAAGCCGGAAAACGTAGATATTCTGGACATGAGTGAGGGCACGGGGTTATTGGCCATTCAAGGACCAAAGTCTCGGGAGATTCTCAACAAAATAACAAATATTGATTTAGATGAAATTGATTTTTACTGGTTTACAGTCGGAGATATTGACGGCAGTTCGGCCACCATCGCGCGTACGGGATATACGGGTGAGCTGGGATTTGAAATTTACGCAGATAATAAAAATATTATTCATATTTGGGATTCAGTTCTCTCCGCTGGGAATGGTGTTGTTGCTCCGGTTGGGCTGGGCTGCAGAGATACACTTCGAATGGAAATGAAATATGCCTTATACGGAAACGATATTGATGAAACAACCAATCCAATTGAAGCAGGGTTGAGTTGGATTACCAAACTCAATAAAAATAATTTTATCGGAAAAAATGCGTTGATAAAGGCCAAATCGAACCAAACCCGTCGCTTAATTTGTTTTGAAATGATAGATCGGGGAATTCCAAGAAAAGGATACCCCATTAAACATGAGGGAATTCTGGTTGGTGAAGTAACCAGCGGTACCCAATCGCCATCATTAAATCAAGGTATTGGGATAGGGTTTGTGACCATGCCATACGATAAATTCGGAACGAATCTAACAGTGGAAATTCGAGGGAAAGACATGAAATGTATAATCGCGAAACAGCCTTTATATAAGGAAGGAACCATAAATACTTAAAGTATAACATTATGAGTGATATTTCAAAAAAAACTGTACTGGTAACCGGAGGATCTGGATTCATTGGTTCCCAATTAGTTGATCGCTTATTGAATGATGGAAATAGCGTCGTTTGTTTAGATAATTTAAATGATTTCTATAATCCGCGTATTAAAGACTTAAACCGCTCTACGCATTATGACTTTGATCGATATTCTTTTGTGAAAGGTGATATTAGAGATCCGGATCAAATAAACAAAATTTTTAAAGAAAATGATATTGAAGTTGTGATTCATTTGGCAGCCATGGCAGGGGTTCGACCATCCCTTGAAGATCCAAAACTATATACAGATGTAAATATAAATGGCACTCAAAACTTACTTGAGACAATGAACGATTTCGATGTGCAGAAATTTCTATTTGCTTCCTCCTCCTCCGTATACGGAAATAATAAAAAAACACCATTTTCCGAGGATGATATAGTAGATTATCAAATTTCACCCTATGGTGCGACCAAAAAGATGGGTGAAATCATGTGTTATACATATCACCACTTGAGTGGAATCCCCACCACAGGATTGCGATTTTTCACTGTGTATGGGCCGAGACAGCGCCCTGAAATGGCTATTCATAAATTCACACGATTAATGAAAAACAATAAACCTATTCCATTTTTTGGTGATGGATCTACCGCTCGTGATTATACGTTTATTGACGATATAATTAATGGTATATTGGCTAGTATGAACAAGGTTGACACGTATGCAATTTATAATCTGGGGAATTCTGAACCGGTAAAGTTGGATGAATTAGTCCATGTCATTGGCGAACAATCCGGACGGGAGCCAATATTAGATCGCCAACCGCTTCCAGAAGGTGATGTAGTGCAAACATATGCGGACGTATCACGCGCTCAGTCCAGATTAGACTATATTCCAAAAGTCAGTATCGACGATGGCATCAGAAAATTTATTGATTGGTTTGAGAAAATGATAATATCACATGGAGAACTGTATTCATGAAAAAAAGACGATTAGAAATACTAGGTATACTTTCCGTAGCCGTTTCGCTTCTTGTCTTTATTAGTCTACTTGGTTATAGCCCCAACGAAGACCCAGGTATCTCTCCCAATGTGCGGGTGGAAAACCCCATGGGAATATTGGGTGTTTGGATTGCTTATTTTTTTATCAAGCTGACTTTTGGATACAGTTCATTTATTTTTCCCTTATTGACAATTTTATGGGGGATATGGTTTTTTGCCCATAAAGAATTTGAGGCTATTAACCGTCTTTCTGGCTATTTATTGGGTGTGGTTGTAATGTTGTCGGTTACCATGGGCGCGGCACAAATATTCCGGTATGGATTTGATGATACTGCCTTTCGATTTAGTGGGTTAATTGGCGGACTTATTTCATTATTTATTTATGATTTTGTTGGTGGTATCGGAATTGTAATTGTTCTGGTGTCGCTTTGGCTCGTTCTTGCCCGTGGTTATTTTGGATTTAGTTATTATGAAACTATCAAAACATATTGGGACCGGATTCAAAAGAAGAAAAATGATCAAATCCATGTGACGGAACAAGCATCAATAGAAGATGAAAAACGGCGTCATACACAAAGTCTTATTTCAAAGATTGATAAACAGCGTCAGCGTGACGAAGATTTAAATGGGCCTGATGACCCAGTTTCAGAAGAAAAAGAGGTATTAGATATCCCTGAAATTGTTGATGAAACTAGTCCAACAGAAGAAGATTCACCTGAAAACTTTGAAGAAATTCCGATTGAACCAGATAAACCTGCTGATGAAGTCCATTCGGTTGAAGATGAAACCACTGAGGAGGCAGTGGCAGAGAATACGACTGAATCTCCTGATGTTGAGAATGCGGAGAATCTAGAAGTTGGAGAAATAGTTGAAGAATCTGAGGTGGACATAGATTCGGTTCAAGAGCGGAAATCACCCAAGAAAGCCTACCAACTTCCTTCTGCAGAAATATTAACTAGTCCGGTTAATATTCAAGGTGGTATGAGTCGTGATGAATTGGTAGAGCGGGCAAATTTTCTTCAACAGTCATTGGAAACATTTGGTGTTGTTGGTAAAGTTGTAAATGTTAGCCCGGGGCCGGTCATTACGCTTTTTGAAGTGGAACCGGCAGAAGGCGTTCGTGTTAATAAATTTGTGGCATTATCTGATGATTTAGCGAGAGTAATGGAAGCGAGCCGTGTTCGTGTTATTGCCCCCATACCAGGGAAATCATCTGTTGGAATAGAGATTCCAAACCGCAACCCGGATATGGTTTATTTCAAATCCGTAATCAACTCGGAAAAATTTACGGGCGCAGAATCAATGTTAACCATTGCTGTTGGAAAAACAACTACTGGTGAAATTGCGACACTTGATTTAGCAAAAATGCCCCATTTGCTCATTGCGGGTACCACCGGCTCTGGTAAATCTGTTTGTATGAATACGATCTTGGCGAGTCTACTGTATCAAGCAACACCCGATGAAGTAAAATTTGTTATCATTGATCCTAAAAAAGTAGAAATGACCTTATATCGTGAATTAGCAGATTATCACTTGCTTAAAATAGAAGATATCGGAGAGCCGATCGTTACAACACCAGATAATGCCACATTGGCACTTCGAGCAGTTGAAAAAGAGATGGGTCGTCGTTATGATGTGTTGGCAGACAATGTGGTTCGGAATATCGATGAGTATAATAAAAAAATGCGTGATAAAGGTGAGGATATAATGCCATTCATTGTAGTCCTCATAGACGAATTGGCCGATTTGATGATGCTTAATGCCAAAGAGGTAGAGGCACCCATTGCGCGGCTGGCTCAGCTGGCTAGAGCTGTAGGGATTCACCTTGTGGTGGCAACTCAACGGCCATCTGTAGATGTTATTACAGGTATTATTAAGGCCAATTTTCCATCTCGTATTGCATTCCAGGTCGCCACAAAAATTGATTCACGAACCATTATTGATGGCCCCGGCGCGGAAAAGCTCATTGGTCGTGGAGATTTATTGTATTTAGGAAGTGGTTCATCTGAACCCACACGTCTACATAATGCTTTTTTGAGTTTAGAGGAAGTTGAAGCGCTCATGAACCATGTAACGGGGCAACCAAAACCAGAGGAACTTGTTTTGTCTAGTCCTCGAGAAACAATGGGTGCTGCTGGATTGGTTGGCGACACTGAAGGTGGATTTGATGAATTATTTGACGAAGCAGTTCGATTGGTCGTCATGCATCAGCAGGGATCTATTTCTCTTATTCAGCGTCGACTAAAGGTGGGATATTCTCGAGCAGCACGGCTCATTGACGAAATGGAACAGGCGGGTATTGTGGGTTCTTTTACGGGCAGTAAAGCCCGCGAAGTATTGGTAGATGATTCCTATCTTGATTCACTCGACTAATTAAATTAATGCATAACCCATTGATTTATATTATCCTGTTTACAGCAGGAATATGGTCCCAACCTAACCCATGGAAAGAAAAATTCATTTCAGCCATGAATGACCCAAAAGGTGTGTCGATTACGGTGGAAATTGAGCAGAAACAATTTGACATCAATTCGGTTGAACAGGGCACAATTGAAATAGTAAAAAAGGATCATTATCTTCTGGATACCACGTCTGAAACCGTGGTCGTAACTGGAGATACAATTCGTACTTGGAATAAAAAATCAAATCAACTCATTATTGACCAAACTATCAAAGATGATTTCAGTATTTTTAATTTACTGACAGGGCGGTTTGATTCCATTGCATTAAGCAAACCAATTGAAAAAGCGCACCAAGTTTCTATGTACTTAGACATTCCAACTATGGGATATGAAGGAAAAATAATAATCAAAAAAAATGGACAGCCAATAGAATTGAAGATAAAATATGGTCCCAATCAATATGTGACAATGAAAGTGCTTACTTTTTCTCATGGCAAACTGTCACTATTCCCTGCATTCGATCCGTCTGAAGCTGAGGTGATTGATCTCCGTGAATAAGTGGTTAAAATTTATATTGAGTCTGGTGATAAGCGCATTAGGGCTTTATTACGCATTTGGACAGGTAAATTTTGATGAATTATGGTTTCATTTAAAATCGGTTAATATTTATTGGATGTCCTTAGCCACACTACTTTTGGTATTTTCAGTTGCAATTAGAGCTGAAAGGTGGCAAATGTTATTGGAACCGATTGAAAACATTCGTTTTCATCCGCTTTTTGGTGCCACCATGGTGGGATATTTTGGTAATGCAATATTACCTTTTCGATTAGGTGAATTGTTGCGAGCCTATACAATTTCCGAAGATAATCGGGTGGAAACTTCTGCAGCTTTTGGGACGATAATACTTGAAAGAATTTTTGATTTACTCGGTTTGGTAGTCACCATTATCCTATTCGGATGGTTCTTCCCATTTGATTCGGGAGGCCGTACTATTATGATAGGTGTGGTTGTCATGACATTGCTTGGGTTCGGGTTCATTATAGTTTTGGGAAGCACCCGTTCTCATTTAATGGATCGTATAGAAAAATGGGCAATTTTCGAAAAACCATTTGCCCATCGATTATTGACCATTATGAATAGTTTGTTGGATGGATTGACCTCTATTCGTGCCACTAAACATGTAGGGCAGATTGTAATTCATACCATATTTTTATGGGTTGTGTATTATTCAATCACTTATACCGTTATTTTGGCCTCAGGTATCAGTTTATCTTGGATTGAAGTGGGTGTGGTACTGATTTCAACTTCTTTGGCTGTGGCGATTCCAGCAGCACCTGGTGCAGTAGGCACATATCACGCAGCAGCGGTATATGTATTAACGGCACTATTTTTCGTTGGTTCAGCGGAATCCCAAGCATTTGCAATTCTTTTACATGCAGTTGGGTTTATTCCATTAATCATTATTGGATTTGTATATTTCTTAAAGAGTTCAGTTCATATTAGAGATATTTCTAACCAGCATATAGTCGAATGAAAAAATACGATACAATATTTCTTGATCGTGATGGCACACTAAACCCTGACCCAGGATATATTAATGATCTCTCTCAATTTGATTTTTATGAATTTGCGTTTGAAGGGCTCCAATTATTAAGTGATAATGGCCATCGTTTTTGCATTATCACCAATCAATCTGGCATTAGTCGGGGTATAGTTGATGTGGATAAATTGAGCGAAATTCACGACTATATTTTGAATTCGTTCTATAAAAACAAATTGGATTTATTGGGAATTTATTATTGCCCCGATCATCCGGATAAAGCGTCAAATAACCGAAAGCCCGGTAGTGGAATGTTTTTGGAAGCAAGTCAAGATCATAATATCGAAACCAGCAAATGTTTGATGATAGGGGATGCTTTATCTGATATTCAAGCTGGTGTAAATTTGGGAATGGATACGATGCTATTATTGTCTGGAAAAGGGTTGCAAACTTCGGAAAAATTGGGAACACTTCGCCCCACCTTTATTGCTGAAGATTTATTGGATGGCGCAAAATTGTTATTGGAGCAGCCATCCTCATGAAAATAGCCGTTTTATATGGGGGAAATTCTGCTGAAAGAGAAGTGTCAATATCCTCAGGGAAAGCGGTCATAAAGGCGTGTAAAGAATTAGGCCACGAAGTGATTGCGTTGGATCCAATCAATGGCATGTCGAATTTGGTGACTGATTTATTATCTGTAGATATGGTATTCAATGGCCTCCATGGTGGAGATGGAGAAAACGGCGTTATTCCAGGGTTTCTTGAATCTTTGGGTATAAAATATACGGGATCTGGAAATGAAGCATCGGCCATTGGCATGGATAAACGGGTAAGTAAAACGTTGGTCCATCGAAAAAGAATTGATACGCCCAGTTGGTTGGTTGTGAATACAAATGATTCTGTACCAACAAATCATGATATAGATTATCCTTTAATTGTAAAGCCAAATGATCAAGGTAGTACAATTGGGTTAACTGTGGTAAAAAATGAATCTGAATTAAAACCTGCCGTATCTTTTGCGCGGCAATATGCTAAAACTGTATTAATAGAAAAATATATTCCCGGACGAGAAGTTACCGTCGCAGTCATTGGTGAAGTACCATTTCCAATTGTCGAAATTGTTCCCAATCATGATTTATATGATTATGAATGTAAATATACCAAAGGGATGACCAATTATTATTGCCCAGCGGAATTGGATGAATCGCTGGTTAAATCTATTCAAAATACAGCCATAACCATTCATAAACTATTGGGTTGCCGGCATTATTCTAGAGTGGATTTTAGATTGGATGAAAATGAAAAATTCTGGTTTTTAGAAGTGAATACACTGCCGGGAATGACGGAAACAAGTTTGGTGCCAAAGTCGGCTACTGCGGCTGGATTAAGTTTTCCTGAGCTGATTCAAAAGATAATTAATGAGGCGATAAATAATTAATGGAACAGTGGATTGCAGTCCGGTCAAAACCACGGGCAGAAAAAGTGGCACTTGATCAACTAGAGAAAAAAGGCATTCAAGCCTATTTGCCACTTGTGCGCCAAAAGCGGAAATGGTCCGATCGTTTAAAATGGGTGGAATTGCCATTATTTCCAGGATATTTATTTGCAAAAGTGGCATTAAAAAATTCAATTTTTGTATTAGAAACCTATGGTGTAAGTACGGTGATAAAATTTGGTGGTGAAGTTGCAGTTGTACAAGAAAGTGTGGTTAAATCCATCCGTTTGGCTTTAGAGGGTGGTTATGAGTTAGAACCTACAGAATATTTTATAAAAGGTGACAAAGTTGAGGTCATTGAAGGGCCAATGAAAGGAATGAAAGGCATTGTTTCTAATATAAAAGGTAAAGAAAAATTGGTGATCAAAATTGATGCATTGCAGCAGGCCATTGCGGTGCATATTGAAACTAAATATTTACAATCGATCGGGAAAAAAAGTGCTCCGATTATATAATTCACTTTCACGAAAAAAAGAAGAGTTTATTCCGATAATTGACGGAAAAATTAATTTATATACTTGTGGTCCAACCGTTTATGATGTAGCGCATATCGGGAATTTTCGCACATTCCTTTTTGAGGACTTTTTAAAACGGGTTTTGATCGCGCGAGGGTTTGATGTATACCATGTGATGAATATCACCGATGTGGATGATAAAACAATTCAAAAAGCATTGGCAGAGGGTAAGTCTCTTTCAGATATAACTGAGTACTATACTAATCTATTTATGAAAGATTTGTCAATCTTGAAAATAATACCAGCGGATGTGTATCCTGCGGCCACGGAACATGTGGATGGAATGATTCAAATGATTCAACAATTAATTGAGAAAAACCATGCTTACTTAGCTCAAGATGGTTCTGTATATTTTTCTATTAAATCGTTTAAAGATTACGGATCTCTGACCAATATAAAAATGTCAGAAATGCAACATTCAGATCGGGTATCATCGGATGAATACAGTTTAGATAATCCGCAAGATTTTGCCTTATGGAAAGCATATAAAGATGAAGATGGTGATGTGTGCTGGGAATCGCCTTGGGGGAAAGGTCGACCTGGCTGGCATATGGAATGTTCGGCGATGAGTATGGAATATTTGGGAAATCATTTTGACATTCATTGTGGCGGGGTGGATAATAAATTTCCCCATCATGAAAATGAAATTGCCCAATCGGTTTGTGCTAAGGATACTCCATTTGTTAATTATTGGCTACATTCAGAATTTTTATTAGTTGATGGTGGAAAGATGAGTAAATCTATTGGGAATTATTATTGTGTCTCTGATTTGATAGAAAAAGGGATGATGCCTGAGGAAATTCGCTATATTTTACTCAGTGCTCACTATCGGACAAAAGTAAATTTTACCATAGAAAAACAACACGAGGCTAAAAAAGGAATTCAAAGAATAATAGAATTGCGCGCTCGATTGAATGAAATAAATGATAATATGGACAATGATTTACCCCTCGAAGCTGAGGCATTTAACAATGCTTTAGATGACGATTTGGATTCACCCAAAGCATTGGGCATATTTTTCGAATGGGTTCGAAGCGTTAATAGCGCTTTGGATAAAAAAACTATTTCGGATAAGCAATCATCGCAAGGATTAAACTTTATCACATATTTTGATTCTATTTACAGTATTCTACCCGCGAGTGATTCCGTACCTCAATCGGTAATCGATTTGGCAAATGAACGAGAGATAACGCGTCAAAATAAAGAGTGGGGAAAGGCCGATATTTTAAGAGAGAAAATATTGAAAAAAGGGTGGATAGTAAAGGATACCATTGATGGGCCCAAGTTCTCTCGAATATAACATTTAATTTCTTTATTACATTTTATTCAAAAATAATTGTTATTGATAAAATAATAGTCTAATTTACAAGGCTTTTCTCGGCTATCGAACGGCAAAGTGCTTACAATAACTATGCCATTCGTATTGATAATTGACGATAAAACGATCCGAGCAGCGGGTCGAATCAGGAAGCTTAGGCAAAATTATTTTTGTTTAAGCTCCGACTTGCCGGTGTAGCTCAGTTGGTAGAGCAGCTGATTTGTAATCAGCAGGTCGGGGGTTCGAATCCCTTCGCCGGCTCATTTAGCGCCGATGGGAAAAAAGTAAGAAGCTCTTTGCAAGGTAAAGTGACAATGAGAGGGGAGATGGCCGAGTGGTTAAAGGCAGCAGACTGTAAATCTGCCGACGAATGTCTACGGAGGTTCGAATCCTTCTCTCCCCACGCTGCGGGTGTAGTTCAACGGTAGAACCCCAGCCTTCCAAGCTGGTGACGTGAGTTCGAGTCTCATCACCCGCTCGAAGTGCCTACGTAGCTCAGTGGTAGAGCACTTCCTTGGTAAGGAAGAGGTCGCCGGTTCAATCCCGGCCGTAGGCTCTCTTTCAATTAAGGAATAAATTAGTTCAGGAGGATTAATAAAAAATGTCAAAACAAAAATTTGAACGCAGTAAACCCCATTTAAACATTGGGACAATCGGTCATGTAGACCATGGTAAAACAACGCTGACAGCGGCAATAACAATGACGCAAGCAGCTAAGGGTTTGAGTG
>MPLW02066684.1_pt1 | contig 11539 bp, 10 predicted proteins | sample 1617351 | NCBI WGS metagenome assembly MPLW02 (sample SAMN05944803, study PRJNA350692) | marine metagenome | biome: marine; feature: ODZ; material: water; isolation source: 110 m water sample filtered on 0.2 um supor filter | place: Pacific Ocean | collected 2012-04-08 | depth 110m m
AAGCAATAGATCAGCTTTAACATCAAAGAACTTTCCTGATTTACTGATTCGGACCTTTTCAAGCTTCGAGGAGCCTAAAGCCTCAATATTTTGTATTCCAGAATAAATAGGAATGCCAGCTTTTCGAATTTTCCATAGTAAAGATAACCCCCTAGTCAGATACTTATGAGATCTTAGAGCATTTGGTAATAACGGCAATGCTTTCAGGAATGCCCCATTCATGCTGGTATCCAGAAACGCGGAAACGTGTACTCCAACATCAAGCAGGCGACAACCTATGAGCAACAACAAAGGACCGCTTCCGGCTAGTACAACTTCCCCATCTGGTATAAATCCGGAACTCTTGTATAGTACGTCCGCCGCAGTACAAGGCATAACACCCGGGATAGTCCAACCAGGCAGAGGCATGGGGCGTTCCATAGCGCCGACCGCGATAAGGAGACGTTTCGCCTGGCAATGCGAAATGGCGGAATTACTTTTAGAGGCAGAAGCAGAAACATGGTGTATCTGCAGATTATTGTCGATTTGCCATACGGATCTATCAGGGAAGTAGTCAGCCCCACACTTTTTGAACCGCCTGACCAGGGAACTTCCGGATTCATACTCTTGACCCAGTTTACTGAATTCAGATTTTCGTGTTGCCTCCAGTGTTTCTATGTTACGGAAAATCTGACCCCCTGCAGAGGGCTGTTCATCTAGAACAAGAACGCTGAGTCCATGAGCTCGTGCGGTGATCGCAGCTGCCATCCCTGCCGGCCCTGCGCCAATTATAATGTAATCGAATTTCTTGACTCTTATACTATTCACTCTTTGTTTTTTTGTTGTCTTTTTATTTTCATTGCATCTCTGACTGGAATCATACAAGCCCGTTGATTTGGAATTCCGTCGATCTCAATCAGGCATTCGAAACATACTCCCATCATGCAGTAGGGCCCCCTTGGTTCTCCACTGACAACTGAGGATCTGAAAACCGTATTCCCGCTAACCAGTAGAGCCGACGCAACCGTTAGCCCTTTTTCCACATCAAGTTTCTTCCCCTCGAAAATGATACTGACAGTCTCATGAGATTCATATTGCTTCTTGAACATTGAACCTCTCAGGATGAAAAGCTGTAAATCCTCTCGGGATTCTTTTTTCAAGTATCCACTCAACAAGAATACTCGAATGAATTGAAGCCAAACTCACTCCACTGTGACTAGTTATTGCATATGCGCCCGGGCACTGCTCAGATTCCAGATAAACTGGCTTTTGATCAGGTGTAAGGACACGGAGGGCAGCCCAACTACGGATCAGTTGCAAATTTTTCAGATTTGGTAATATTCGAATTGCCCGCTTAGCAATGTTCTGAAGAACTTCATATGAAGTTTCTGTATCGTAGTCAACTGCTTCATGCGAAGAACCCAGCATGAAGCTGCCATCAAAATTTTGTCTGATTCCTGCTGTAGGATAATTAAACACTCGGGAAGTACGTTCCGTAACAAGTATTTGCCCCCTCTCCGGTATGACGGGAACCTCCATACCCACCATCCTGGCTAATTTAGTTGTCATCAAACCACCTGCAATGACGAGTTTTTCGGCATTGAAAATATGCGTTCCTGTTTCTATCTTGAATTCACTTGAACTACATTCAATTTTTTGAACAGTTTGTTCGGGTCTGTACCCCCCTCCTTTCTGCTGGAATGAACTGTTCATAGCTTTAATAAGATTCAGTGGGTTTACACATCCGTCATGAGAACAGAATGAGCCTCCACTAACCTCCTTTCCAAGTGTTATTTTAGGGAGCATACTTTGTAGCTCTTTCCTGCTAATCATTTCACAGTCATATCGACCGCTACTTGATGCCTGGCTCATTTCTTCAATAAAATTGATACGTTCTTGGTGCTCTTCTTCTCCGAGACAGATTTCCAGGCCCCCTGTTTTTTCGTAGTTCAGATCAAAGCCGGTCTCAGTCTCAAGATTTTCAGCAAACTCAGGCCACCTTTCTGTAGCCTCAATACACCATTCGACATAACGCGGCATTCCCTTGCCCTTACCCTGAACCCAGACCAGACCAAAGTTTCCGCGGGATGCTGTTAGTCGGTTATCAACCTTATCAACAAGGATTACTTTTGCTCCCTTTTTAACCATTCCATAGGCTAATGAAACTCCAATAACTCCACCCCCAATAACAACTACTTCTGCATTTTCTTTAATCATTTAACACCGATAGTGAGTTCGATTGTTATTAGGAATCCAAAGCATCTTGCCGATGACATGCCGTAAGGTGTTTGTCACTCTGATTCGTGTCGAGTTTCAAAAACGTTTGTGAACATGTCTCATCTGAATAAGGACAACGCAGTGTAAATCGACACCCTGGTGGCGGGTCAATCGGTCGACTTATATCCCCTATAATGTTTGGGATAGCACGGCTGGAACAAGGATCAGGGACCGGGACAGCGCTGATCAATGCTCTAGTGTATGGGTGTTTTGGGTTTTGGATAACATCGCGGGTTGGGCCAACTTCTACAGCCTGTCCCAGATACATGATCATTAAACGATCGGCTATATGTCCCAATATCGAAAGGTCATGTGAAACATAAACACATGAGAAGTGTCGTTCTAGTGCTAATTTTTTCAGCAAAACCAATATACCTGCACGAATAGATACATCAAGCATAGAAAGAGGTTCATCCGCAATCACCATCTGTGGTTCCATTACCAAGGCACTTGCAATTCCGACCCTTTGACGTTCACCACCACTCAATTCGTGAGGATATCTTTCTGCGTACTTTAAGGGGGACAATCCAACCGCATCGAGAATATCATCTACTCTCGAAACAATCTCATTCTCAGGCCAAAGTTTTAGAGCTCTGGGACCTTCTGCTACTGTGTCAATAACTCGAAATCTTGGATTAAGTGTTTCATATGGGTCCTGGAAAATCATCTGTACTTGACTGCGGTACAAGCGATTTTCATCAGAATCAAACTGATCAATACGCTTGCCTTGGTAAAGTATTTCTCCTGAGGAAGGTTTTAGCAATCCCGAAATCATCATACAGGTCGTTGATTTCCCACATCCTGACTCACCTGCTATGCCAAGCACTTCGTTTTCGTTGACTATGAAGTTGACATTCTCCACAGCCTTAATCATGCTGATTGGCCTGCCGTAAACAAACCTATCAATCAAACTGTTCTTAACTTCAAAATGTCGAGAAATATTTTTTAATTCTAGTAATGCCATGTTGACAATTTTGTTGCATGTTCTCTTAGCTCAGGTGCATCCGTATGACGAAAGCAACTCACCTCATGGAATTTTTCTTTCACTACAACTTCCGGAATATCCTTTTTACAACGATCGGAGCTGAAAGGACAACGAGCATCAAAAGGACATCCGGCCTGTAAACCTAGCAATGATGGTGGTGAGCCGGGAATGGAAATCAGTTCTTGATCTAGATGTTTAATCGAAGGGAAAGCGTTTTTAAGTCCTAGCGTGTACGGATGGCAAGGTGATTCAAATAGATCGATAGATTTCGCCTGTTCCATAATACGTCCTCCATACATCACCGCAATGCGATCACTCATTTCTGCTATTACAGCAATATCATGAGTTATCAGAATAATGGAGCTCCTGATTTGCTTTCGTATTTCCAGAATCCGCCTCAATATTCTCTCCTGTACAAGAACATCGAGTCCGGTAGTTGGCTCATCCATGACAATTAATCCCGGATCTAGTGCAAGTGCCATTGCAATCATTGCACGTTGCCTCATACCACCAGAAAACTCATGTGGGAAACTATCCATAAATTCACTTTGAAGGCCAACCACGTCGAATAGTTCTGCAACTCGTTCCCTGGCTTCTTTTATTCCTTGTGAGGTATGAGCTTGTATGGCTTCGACAATTTGTTCTCCCACTCTGTAAACTGGATTGAGGGAGTTCATTGCGCTTTGTGGTACTAGAGAAATCTGTTTCCAAAGCACTTCTTCACGAAAGTTTTTTTCCCTCATGCTATCAATTTCCTGGTCCTTATACTTGATGGAACTTGCGTCCATTTTTGCATTCACGGGAAGCAAACGCATAATCCCTTTTATTAATGTTGACTTACCACATCCAGATTCTCCTGCAATTCCAAAAACTTCATTGGGAAATACTTTAAATGAGACATCCGCAACCGCATGCACATCTCCATCTTGAGTTTGATAGCGAATGTTAAGTTTGTTAACTTCTAAAAGAGGTTTGCTGTTCATCTTTTTCTCAATCTGGGGTTGGCTACTTCTTCATATGCACGACTAACAAATACAAGTGAAGTTACCAGTAAAATAATACATAGAGATGGTGAGGCAAACCACCACCACGCAACTCGTGTTTTTCCAGATAACCACAATTCATAGAGCATTCCACCCCAACTAATGGTCTCGCCATCGCCGAATCCTAGGAAGCTTGCGCTGGCCTCAGTTATGATAGACCATGCAATATTGAAAGATGCATATAGAAGGAGCAGTGGTAAGACATTAGGCAGTATGTGACGATATATAATGCGAAAGTCACTGCAACCCCTTGCGCGCGCGGCAACTATGAATTGACGTTGCTTGATCGCAATTGTCTGGGCACGTATTACTCGAGCCGAAGTCCTCCAGATTATTAGGACAATGGCTAGAATGACAAACTCCAGTTTGCGGCCAAAAAGTGCTATTAGTACAATGACAAATGGCAGAAAAGGCATGCCGTAGAGAATATCCGTGAAACGCATTAGGACTTCATCTAGCTTGCCTCCATAGTACCCTGAAATAAGACCTATGTTTGCCCCGATCAGTATTGAAATGAAACCAGAGACCGCACCAATAATCAGCGTTGTTCGTGTTGCCAGGATCAACTGTGACAATAGATCATAGCCTAGATGTGTGGTTCCAGCCGGAAACTCCCATGAGGGCATTTGTAGTGAAGCAAAGTTTCCTTCACTATCGTACTGCATCTCCCAAGGTTCATGAGGAGCGAGCCAAGGAGCTAAAATAGCTACAAAAAGGAAAAACGCAATTACCCAAAAACCAATGCGGCCCAGGAAATTTCCATGGATGATCTGGTAATGCTCACCAATGGTTCTAAAGAAAACCTGATACCAAGTTTTATGTGCTGCATCAGACATGGTATTCCTCCTTAAGATACTTCATTATTTTAGATTCATTGACCTGTATACCAAGCCCTGTACCCGAAGGGAGGTGAGCTTTCCCTTCACTAACAAAATTTGAGAAATCAGTTACATCATCCGACATCCTCAGGGTAGACATGTAAGCATGTCCACAGTCGATCAGGCAATCTAGAACACAACCCAGATGCAATGAAGCACTTTGCGTTATCCCAAGTTCAAGCATACTATTCATCATAACTAAAATACCTTGTTCTTTTGCCACGCGCCCTATCTCAAGCCCTGCCCGCAAACCGCCGTTCTTAGATACTTTTATGCTAAATACAGAAGCTATTTCTCCCAGTGCTATTCTTCTGGCATCTTCAACTGTCTGGAGACTTTCATCTACAGAGACAGGTATTCGAGATATTTTGCTTATCTTCTTGAGACCTTCATGATCATCAGCAGCAACAGGTTGTTCAATCAAAACAAGTGGTACGTCGGTAATCCCTTCTACAAAAGTCATAGCTTCCTCAATTTCCCATCCCTGATTTGCATCAACCATGATCTTTACGTCTTCCGGCAAAACTCTTGTCACTTCAATAACACGTTCAATATCTTTGTCAACCGGACGGCTACCCATCTTCAACATGAAGGTTCGAAAACCTTGAGCAAGTCGAGGCTGAATGATTTCAAGATCATCTTCTGCAGTACCACTTGAAGTCGGCCAGAGGGAATCAATCTTTTCACGGCGTTTTTCTCCAAGCAGGGCCCAAAGAGGTTGATGGCGACTTTTAGCAAGAGCATCGTGAACAGCCACATCAAATGCCGCACCTACGGAGCCTTGGAACTTTAATCCATCACCGTTTTCAACCCAATCGTCAACACGGCATCCGATGATCCTTTCTGCACCCTCTTCTCGGATGGATTGCATGACCGCTTCGCCAGTATCGCCTGTGAAAAGGACTCCTCCTGGGTCAGCCTCACCCCATCCCTCCTCTCCACTATCTGTCATGATACGGACGATGATAACGTCTGAATGGGTCTGAGTTCCATAAACCTTGGATAAGTGATAGGGATTGACCAGTGGAATTGCAATATGGAATGCATCAAGACTGACTATTTTTAATGATTTAAGGGCTGACACTATTTGCACCTCCTATTATTTAAGAAATACCTGCCGAGGAAATCTTTATCCTCGGGTCAAGATAGCAGTACAAGACATCAGTCAGGAAATTAAGACTTATAACAAGGATAGCAAGCATCAGAAAGGTGCCTTGTGCTACCGGATAGTCATGAGAAGCTGCAGATTCAACCATCAATTGTCCCATACCAGGCCAAGAAAACAGTGACTCAACAACAACCTGGCCCCCAATAGCAAAACCGACCATGATGGATGCAAGTGTCACCACCCCGAGCAGAGCATTGCGTGCTGCATGCTTGAACATGACCACACGTGGCTTAAGCCCCTTGGCTTTTGCAAGTTCAATAAAGTCACTACCCAAAACTTCAAGCATGTTGTCACGCATAATCAGCATGGGTGTTGTGATGTAGTATAGTCCTACAGTAATTGTCGGTAAAACAATCCTATCCCAGAATGCTGGCATAAGCAGCAATTCCAGGATGTTATCAGGACGTAGTCCGGCAGGATACATCCCTCCTGTTGGAAAAATTCCCAGCCTGTAACTGAGCACCATCAGTAGCAGAAGGCCTGTTATGAAAGGTGGTGCTGCCTGGAAAATCAATCCTACAACAGTCCCCCAGATATCAACTGGCCCATTACGTTTCCACGCCATGGCGATGCCGAAACTAATCCCCAATACCAGTGTCATGCACATGCCAGTCGCCATGAGCAGTAAAGTATTCCAGAAGCGATAGGCCAAGATACTTGTAACTGTTTTGGCAGAAACAAATGAACGCCCCCACTCTAGCGAGACCAGATTTTCCAGGTATATGAAATACTGTTGCCACAAAGGCTTGTCTAAACCAAAAGCTACTTTCATACGTTGCTGTACAGCATCATCCATTGCCGGACTTATTACCTGCAACGTTGCTTCGCCAGGCATTAGGCGAAAAATTACGAATAGGATGCTTGCAACAGCAAAAATGGTTATCAGCATGTAAAGCAAGCGTCTCAGTATATACTCGAGCATTGTTATAAACCTCAAACAGTTTTCAAGTTTTTCTACAGGAGAAAGCGGTAAGTGCTGAAGTGGGATCCTAAATGGGGGCACTTCTAAAGCAAAACGTATAATAAAGGAGAAAACGATAAGTGTAGGAACGGGATCCTAAATGGATCCCGCTTCTATGAGCAAAACGTATTTAATTCCGTTCGACTATTAAGCTGGATAGTGCAGTTTGCCTGATCCATCCCATGAATAACCTGCTTCCTGCAGTATTTTCCTAGCTTTCTTCACATTGAAAGAACGAGATTTTATCGAACTGTTGTGCCAGAACTCATTGGCTGGTGCGATAGGTGATCCTCCGTTTGTCGCGAAACCTGACATCACTACATCACGGATCACATCTCTAGGAACAATCATGTCTAAGGCTGTACGGAAAGCACGGTCCTTAAATGGTCCTCGAAGATGATTGAACATAAATCCATACCAACCATGGCTAGGATAGCCTTTACCTACAATTCCACTAATCTTATTGAGATCTTGAACAAGTGAGGGCTTGAGAATATAGCGAGTTCGATCACATTCCCCAGCCTCAATTGCGGCTGCCATTGCATCGTGACTACCGTAGGCAATCCGGACGATTCCTGCACACTTCGGAGCATTGAAATGATCCTTATTAGCAGATACTTTTAGCTCTTTACCACGATCCCAGTAATCAAAACGGAAAGGCCCGCTTCCAACAGGATTCTCGTTCGCATAATTTAGAACATCATCCACATCAACCTTTTCTGGTATGTCCTGCCAGATGTGTTTTGGAATTATGAAGATTTGTGCGAAGAAATTGATCATAAGAGGTGCGTGTGGCCCTACCAATTTGATCTGCATGGTATTTCTTCCCGTTATATTGATAGACTCAAATTTCTCAAGTGACGATGAGAAAAAAGGTGCCTTCCATTTACGGAAATATTCGAATGTGAATTTAACATCCTCTACAGTTACGGGCTTTCCATCGTGAAACTTCATTCCATCACGCAGTGTGATATCTATTGTGGTTGAATCCTGAGCTTTGATAGAAGTTGCCGCCCAAGGTACTATACCGCCATCCGGACCAACCTGAATAAGTCGGTCATATATCATTCTTAGTTCCTTGAACTCATTTGAGTCATGGACACTGACGGGGTTCAGATTCTTGAGAGGAGAAGTCTGGCCTGTTTTGACATAGCCGTCACCACTTTTCACGCGAACATTAAGATCTGTCCACAAACTTCCTATGCCCTCACCCAGTTGCGGGACCAAACCGTCAAGACGATCTTCACGATAGGCGTTGGTCATACTAGGGTGTACAATTGGACTGGCAGCAGCATCTTCAAAGAGCATCTGCTGAGTATCGAGTATCAAGTCACGACGCTTTTCTACATCCATCTCTTCCTGCTGAGCATCTGTTAATACATTGACAGTCGTGTTATTGTATCCCCATTTATTATAATTACCTTTCTGATGAAACATCATTCGTGTAAATGTCTCAGGATCTACACGGTTGGCTCTCCCAGTCCAGCGGACGATAAACATGTCAAAGTCAAATTCCTTAAACACCTTTGTTATGCCAAGGTTGTAGTCTTCTGCAGCAAGTTCGACGTCCCACCCAATGCTTTTGCAAGATTGTGAAATTAAACGCCCCATTTCTGGACGAACGGGATCAAAACTAGCGTTTGCCGTCAGAAGCTGCATTGATTCTACTTTTTTACCTGCGGCAACCCCAATATTCGGTAACATGGCGGCTGTAGCTGATGCTCCCGCCAAAACACCAGTACTTTTTTTGATAAAGTCCCTTCTTTTCATATTTCTCCTAGAATTGATAATTAAAAGAAAAACATAACCGATCTGTTTCTAATTACTTTGATTTATATGTAACGTCATAAAGACCTAAGTTTCCATATTTAGAACGGCTATCATTGAACCTTGGTATAAACTAATACATATTAAAGCATAAAGTAAAATAGAATTATCTTATAAGCTTATGTTATTTTGTTATACCATGATTAGTTATGAAAATACAAGAGGGGCCTTGCATATTGATATTATTAATATTGAAAATTGAATTTGCAAGTATCCCGGCCTTTCGCCTAGTGGCAGGTTTTGCTGACCCGACGGCGGCAACAAGGCTCGTGTTAACCGATAGGGACGTTCGTGGTCAAGTGAATAAAGATGAATTTGTTCGAGCTGCCAGACTAACAGAGACAATCGTTCGATCGGCACTAGTTGCTGACGCTGATGAAGTTGCCAAATGGCGTCGGGTGTAAAGTTGGATGAAACAGCCCACAGGATTGTCAGCAGGTTTTCCAGTTGGATAGGTCGTTAATGAAGGAGGTTCGTATAACGCCTAACAGCAATTTGTCCCTTAAAATCAAAAGAATTGTAGTAGTGATTTAAGAAATTAATTAGATTGATTGTTTCACGACTTAACTCTCATGAATCGTTCGAGTCCAAATGGTTGTAGAAGGACAGGTTTCTTCCCTGAAAATTCCCATTCAACTAACAATTGAATAATTGATGGTGCAATAGCCCAACCGTGACCAGACCAGCCAGTTGCAAAAAAGGCATTCGATGTCCCGGGAATCCTATCTATAATAGGAACATTATCAATGGACATTGTTTCTAGGTGGTTACAATCAACTGATGAGACAATGGCTTTCTCTAATGCTGGATAAAGGCTGATGGCTTCTGCCATATTGCCTTCTACTGATGATTGTATAATTGTTCCTTTGCAAAGAGATTCATTCCAGAGACCATGCCATCCACCGGATATCATAACACGGTTTTCATTTTCTGCTTTTAATGAAATCGTTCTATGGGCATGCCCTACAAGTCGCCTGAGGGAAAAATTGTCAATAGGTTCAGTAATCAATACTTGTAGGCACTCGTTCCATACAGGAAGATGGAACCCACAATGCTTTTCAATAAGATCTGAAACCGTACTGTTTGAAAGAACAAACAGAGTGCCTGTAACTTGGATGTGCTCTTCTGTATTGGTGATTACTTCTTTAACCCGGCCATTTTGAATCTCTAATGAAACTGCAACACAATTTTCGTCGATTTGTGCCCCATATTCACGAGATTTTTTTGCTAACGCCTTCGTTACAGAAGCATGATCACAAACTCCGTCCTTCTCACAGAAAATTGCAGCTTTTACGCGTTGATCAAGTTCCGGCTCCATTTCTCTTAGTTCCTCAAAACTAAGGAATTCTGTAGGTATGCCTTGCTGTTGCTGTAACCAGACTCGGGCTGGAGCAGATTTGAGGTCCTGCTCCCGCTCTAAAAGGAGGAGATTCCCAGTGCGTTCGAAAAATGAATCTGCGTCGAGATCTTTGTGTAATTCCGGCCAAATGTCATAGGCCATCTTCATCAAAGGAAGTTCTCGCACATCACGACCGTTTGCTCTCACTCCACGCCTTCCCGGACCACCAGAAGCACCGGAAGCAATCTTTTGTTTCTCTAAAAGGCGTACACCGCGTCCACTTTTGGCTAGTTCTAAAGCAATACCAGTTCCAAAAACCCCCCCTCCAATCACAAGATTTTCAGCCATATCAAATCATAACGTTGTTGATTAGTATTTCAAGTATTAATATGTTCATCTAACTAATAAATTTAATATATCTCTTTGTAAACGATACGAAATTGTAACATTTTCTGACTTTAACTAAACAGATTGTTCCAACTGTACCCAACATATATCACCAACTGCTATGTTTTTTAAGAATTGGGAAGATTGTGGGGGGTGCCTAACATTCAGATTCGAAGCCTTTCAGAGTGGGAAAACAGAGACACACTGCAACAAATAAAAAAAATAATATCAATATTAAAAAGCTCTTCACTATTGCTTAATCCCCACAATATAGCCTGGTTTTGTGAGCTAATGGAACAAAATTGACACTAAAAACACTTCACATACGAGTGCCATAAATAAATCTCCCTACCATTCCAATATTTCCATTTCAAACCATATATTCTCAATTCTTTTGAGTTGGGATTTTGTTTTGAGTATGTCTGAATGTGAAGAATTATTGGTGGTTACTCACAGGAGATGATGTGGTTGGTTTTAGGATTTAATCACCAAAGGCGACTCCATAGAGATTATTTGTAGTTCCAGAAGATGAACTACTCCAATTTGTTCTATTGTCCTCTGATTTAACGATCGTTCCACTACTTCCAACTGCCATAAATATATTGTTCCCGAAGGTGACTCCATTGAGGGTATTTCCTCCAGAAGATGAACTACTCCAAGATGCACAATTGTTAATTGATTTAATGATCGTTCCA
>MPLW02078061.1_pt1 | contig 11489 bp, 19 predicted proteins | sample 1617351 | NCBI WGS metagenome assembly MPLW02 (sample SAMN05944803, study PRJNA350692) | marine metagenome | biome: marine; feature: ODZ; material: water; isolation source: 110 m water sample filtered on 0.2 um supor filter | place: Pacific Ocean | collected 2012-04-08 | depth 110m m
AAATGGGATAGAAATGTAGACCAATAGCATTGGATGATGGAACAACAGCACCAGAAATGATATTGTTACCATAAAGAAGTGAACCAGCAACTGGTTCGCGGATACCATCAATATCAACAGGCGGAGCTGCTATAAAAGCGATGATAAAACAGATGGCTGCTGCTAATAAGCATGGGCACATAATAATGCCGAACCACCCGACATAAAGCCGGTTGTCTGTATTAGTGACCCAAGCACAAAAGGTTTCCCATTGGGAACCCTGTTGGGTCTGCGAAAGTGTAGCCATAGTATTAAAACAGTTTAAGTATTAACCTTAGGGAAGGTTAGTATTTAATATGCCCTGTCGCCCTAGACAGGTATAAGGGACGGATTAACCTGGCTAGTCCCGGTGGCGCCAGCAATATTACACTTTGTTAAGTGTCGATTTATTTATCTTAACATAGGTTGAGGGGTTTGTCAAGCTGTGTTGCGAAGTCGAATAGGTATATCTGCTAAATATACCTAGATACTTTTGCGCGGAGAACCAAATATGAAAAGGTTTTTACCTTTGATTATGCTATTGGCAGTGGCTACTCCTGTACAAGCAGATTTGATTCATAGATTAACTACAAGCACTCAACTCCAGGTTGATGGATCTGCTACGGTAGCAACCAGAATAGGGTCAACATATAGTGTTAGTGGAACCAACATCAAAGTTGATACAGCTAACAGTGGAACCTTTGGAGGTTTGACAAAAGGAAGTGCTACGGCAGCTGCCTTACAAACACAAGGTTCATTTGATGTTAATACAGCTGGATCTGCATTCAGTTTCAGTGAATCTTATACTCAAGGTGATGGCGTTAATGTTATTGGAACTGGTGTTGATGTTACTGGAGGTATTGTAGCAGACATGCCTGCTTTCGGTATAACAACTACACAATCTGGTGGTGTAGCAGGTACATTAGCAGGAACTATTACCAGTGGTGGGATTACAACTCTAACTGCTGGTGGTGCAGGAACTAGTGCTACTGGTCAATTTGTAAGTGAACTTACTATTAGATGATGGAGTAGCAAATGTTAGGGAGGATAACATCAGTTATTGTCCTAGTTGTAGGGTTATTTCCTACAGCTGCCTTAGCAGTTCCAGTAGTACCTAATTTTACTCAAGGTTCTATGACAAGTCATACTGAAACTACTAGCACAGTAACAGAAACAATCAATTCAATTGATTATAATACAGGGTGGCAGTACACAGTAACAGGTACTGGTGTAAAGAACATAGGTAATCTTTCACCAGGAGCCACATCTGCTGAAAATATAAGTAACAATGGAGTGACTACAACATGGAGAGGTCTAGATCTGAACAACAGACCAGAGTTTTCAATAAAAACTCCAGGAGATGCTTTTCAGTTTACAGAAACCTATTTGGGTCCAGGGATGTCAAATCAAACAATCATCCAAAGAACAAGCGAAGTTACTTCAATAACAGATACAACAAGTATTTTCTCTCAATAATCCTATTAAATGAATTATACACATGCCAAGTTATTGCTGAAACTATTGGCGGGGTTAGTGCTACTGCAAGCCCTATCGCTAACAGTTCAGGGAGTGTCACTAACCAAGCCATCCAAGTCTTGCAAGGGCCATATATCACAAATACATATGGTGGGGGGATACAATGCCAAGGTCCTACTTTAAACCTTACACCATATGCAACTAGGTCTAATAGTTGGCAGATACCATACGAAAGTATGTACTTTGATCCAATATATGATGTAAGAGACCTTGATGAAGATGGAGCTCCAGATAATCCAGGAAGTATTCTTTTTGAGAAACCAGTTAGAACAGGACAAAAAGATACTTACAATACAAGCATAGGATTATCTGCTACTTTATCTTGGCCATTAGATGGTAACTTACAAGACCAATGTAAGGAAGCAGCTAGAGTACAGACAGAATTAAATGCTCAGATAGTAGCAAACAAAAGATTAGACTTTGAGATAGCAAGACTTAAGAATTGTGGAACCCTTATGCAACAAGGAATACAATTCCATCCCAAGTCTCCTTACTATAAGATATGTGCTGATGTAGTAGTTAATAATCCACCTGGACATAAACATCCACATACACACGCTATTTCTTCAACGCCTTCTTCAAAGTCAGCAGTGCCAAGTTCCGATCCCTCTGGGCAAGTATCCTCTCCCGACGTGATTCAACCTTCACTTTCTTCCCGCGTATCGCAGAAATCTTCTTTACAACCTTCTTCGTCACAGGCTTCACCACCTTCAAAAGTAAATCCGCCAGGGGTTTTGCCAATAGGGCAGATGTCGTTGCCACAACAGCAATCCCTCCGGTAGTAGTAACAGCACCAGCAGTAGGTATAGCCATCCTTACTTGATCTACTATACCAACCTCCCTATACAAGGTAACACACACCTTAGGATTACCCTGCCATTCATAACCTGTTATTTCTCTCTTACCACCACCAGCAGTCTTAGCTTCTACAACAGTACCTGGAGGATTTTCTGATAAGATATCCGCAGCAGGACAATCTTCTTTTGGTACTGGTGTTTCTGGTATTTCTGGTGCTTCAGGTAATGGTGGTGACTCTGGAGGTTTTGGTTTTGTTCTTGTATCTACTGGAGCATCTTTTGTATATGTTAATTGTTCCGGTTGATAATTAATAGTATTATAACTGGGAACGCCAGCGTCACAATGCGTAACCACACCGTTCTCGTCATCCTCAGAAAGGTTTTTGTTTCCGTTGTTTGATTTATGAGTTTCTACACATCCCGGCATATCTACAATAGGAACACCAATAGCACCTCCCATAGTTACCGGCTGTAAAGGTGGTAACACTCTGGGAGGTTCAGTTATAACATTATGTATTTGTGGAACATCCAAATTCCTAACAATAATAATAGCATTATCAATGTTAGGAATCTGTTTTAACTCAATCATTATTAATCATTGCTATTTTGCTTCTACAAATTCTGCATCAATAACATCTTCTTCTTCTTTGGCCTCAACAGGTTCATCCTCTTTTTGTTGATGAATAGAAGAACCTAAAGAATAAAGTTCTTGTTGAAGTTCAGTAATTAAAGTCTTTACTACTTCAAAATCATCACCTTCAACTGCAGATTTAAGTTCATCACGTTTAGTTTCTACCTTTGTTTTAACATCGGCATCAACTTTATCACCAATCTCTTCAATCTGCCTATCAACTTGATAAACAAGGGACTCTGATTGATTCTTAAGATCAATCTGCTCACGCTTTTCCTTATCTGCTGATGCATTAACCTCTGCATCATTAACCATTTTCTCCACTTCACTATCAGATAATGTTGATGCCCCACTAATAGTTATGCTTTGTTCCTTTCCACTACCATTATCCCTTGCTGTAACACTAAGAATACCATTAGCATCAATATCAAAAGTCACTGCAACCTGAGGCGTTCCTCTAGGTGCAGGAGGAATACCATCAAGACGGAAAGTTCCAAGACTCTTATTATCAGCAACCATCTCACGCTCACCCTGCAAGATATGAATCTCTACAGTAGTTTGACCATCAACAGCAGTGGAATAAGTTTCAGTTTTCTCAGTAGGAACAGTAGTATTCCTAGAAATCATTTTAGTTACTACTCCACCAAGAGTTTCTACACCCAAAGACAATGGAGTAACATCTAGTAATAAAATATCTTTTACTTCACCAGAAAGTACTCCACCTTGAATAGCAGCTCCTACAGCAACTACCTCATCAGGATTTACTGTCTGATTAGGTTCTTTACCAGTAATACGCTTTACAAGATTTTGTACTGCAGGCATACGAGTAGAACCACCTACCAATACAACTTCATCAAGTTCATCAGAAGAAAGTTTAGCATCCTTAAGAGATTGCTCAACAGGAACACCACACCTATCAATCAAACCAGAAACCAGTTCTTCAAACTTAGCCCTAGTAATAGTAATACAAAGATGCTTTGGCCCATCAGAAGTAGCAGTAATAAATGGTAGATTGATTTCACTTTGAGTGGAACTTGAAAGTTCAATCTTAGCCTTCTCTGCTGCCTCAGTAAGACGTTGGAAAGCTTGATTATCCTGACGAAGATCAACACCCTCATTAGATTTAAAGGTATCAGCCAAATAATCTACAATCACCCTATCAAAATCATCTCCACCCAAATGTGTATCACCAGAAGTAGAAAGAACTTCAAATACACCTTCCCCAACTTCTAATATTGAAACATCAAATGTTCCACCACCCAAATCAAAGACAAGAATTCTTTCATTTTCTTTCTTATCAAGACCATATGCAAGAGCAGCAGCAGTAGGTTCATTAATAATCCTCAATACCTCAAGACCAGCAATCTTACCCGCATCCTTAGTTGCTTGGCGTTGTGAGTCATTAAAATATGCAGGAACAGTAATCACTGCCTGAGTAACAGTATCACCAAGATACTTACTAGCATCATCAGCTAACTTACGTAGTACTTGAGCACCCACTTCTTCAGGTGAAAACTGCTTATCAAGAACTGGGCATTCCAACTTCAGTTTTGATCCAGATTTCTCAACCTTATAAGTTACTTCTTTTGATTCTTCACTTACCTCATTAACCTGACGACCAACAAACCTTTTAGTAGAATAGAAAGTATTATCAGGATTCAACACAGATTGACGTTTAGCAATCTGCCCTACCATTTTATCCTTATTTTTACCATATGCTACAACAGAAGGAGTAGTACGAAATCCTTCCGCATTTGCAATAACATTAGGTTTACCACCTTCCATCACGGCTACACAACTATTTGTAGTCCCAAGATCAATCCCAACAACCTTACTCATTTGATATATGTTTATATGACTTACTAATTATAACATCCCATATAAAAAATGGGGTGTGGAATACCACACTCCATTCATATTTTTATTCAACTAAAGTTCCATATTCCCTACGAATCTCTTTCAAGGGTTCCCAATCCTTATTCTTCGTACCACCATCATACTCAAGAGCATAACCATATTTTATCATCTCTTCATTGATTGAAAGTTCTGGATCACCATCTGTTGAATAAATCCAACCAAGTAGACGACCATACTTACCTACACCACCTTTAAGTTCTGTGCGAATAGTAAGCTCTTCATCTCCATGAAGTACTCCTTCCAACCTTTCTTTCATATAATTGGTAGCATCAATACCCAATGCCTTTTCTTCAAGGTCTCTAGTTCTCTTCTCAGGAGTATCAATACCTGCTATCCTAACTCTCTCATCCTTGAATATGCCGAATCCTAAGTCAATCCTTACGTCTATGGTATCCCCATCTACTACCTTCATAACCTCCACTACTCTAAAATTGTAGCAGCTATTCCTGCTTGGTGGTGTCATTGCCCCCATCAGATCCCTCCTGGTTTAACTCGTTTAATGCGTCGGCAATAGTATCCAAAGAAGAATCATTCTCTAAACATTTATAGTGTTGAATATCTTTAAGTTCCCCAACAGAATCGTTAGGTTCTATATCACTTTCCGTATTCAACTCATCTAATGCTTCATTAATAACATCTTCAGCTGAAATTCTGTTCTCTCTTGATTCATATTCACGAAGTCTATCAATCAAGTTCTGAACAGTCCATTCATTATTTAATTTGTCTTGAGCAAACGAAGGAGTACACACACCTAAAAATAATATGATAGGTAAAAATAATCTAATCATCTCTTACTTCATAGTATGCCATACGAAATATATATGCAATCGAACCGCCAGCCATAAAGACAGACAAAGCAACCATAACAACAATACTCCAAACAACACTATCAGGAGTGGCGTGAAGGCTTATTAGATTTAACATCTTATACTACTTTAATTTTGTGAATATCCAGTATATCTTCACCATCAAGAATAGGTGGAGACTCTGATTGTATTTCCTTTATCAAACGTTCTATTTGTTTCTTATTCAACCCAGACATCCCTAAGTTATTATAAAGACACTTAAGAATACACTCAGTATCACTGATGGGAAGTCTTTGACTCCAACCATCTTTATCAATATAAAATCCAGGGTCTGCCACTCCTGCATCAGGAGCTTCTAGATGAGCAAGATCTTGAGAGTCAGAAGGATTAACGTAACTATGTTTCATATCAAACTACAACCTTACTAAAAAATATCCCTGTTGGTGACAGGATTTGTGCGACAATAGCGAAGGCTAGTCCCACGTAGACGGTATACCAAAAAGACATGGCATTTAACATCAACTATCCACATTATATAGTATAAAATACCTAAAAAATCAATAGAAAAATGATGGTTTGATGACAGTGTTATGAGACCATAACTTATGCTTCACTAGTCTCTATTCCTGATATAATATCTGGCTCTCCAGCAATAATTTTTATTGGACCTTGCTCAATCCTAATCGTTTGAGAAGGTGCTGTTTGTGATGCAAGTTGTATCAATTTTTCCACATCATCTTTACTAATACCTTCACCACCTGAAGATGCTGCTGGTGGTGGCGAATCACTCTTTCCTTTAGCAGCTTGGACACCAAAGGTTGCTAAAACGCCAGTAAAAACAGATGCAATAAATGTTGGATCCAGCTTCTGTTCGGGTATTCCAAGAGCAGGAGGTAACTTAATATAGGCAAGAGTGAGAATGCCCCCAGACCAAACAAGAATGCCCAGACGCACAAAGGTCGAAAGGATCGCAAGTTGTTCCTCCTTATCATCCATAGTATCTTTGAGTTTTCCTAATACTCCTTTCTTCTTCACCTTACCATCATCAGACTTACTTACTTCTTGAGGCTGTTCTGGCATTGAATTAGAGCAGGAGTATATATTATTTAGATTATTTCATGCGTTTCCAGACAGTATCTAAGTTTGATTTATCAGCCTCAGTACTAAAACATTCTGCCAATTCATCATCATTGAGATACTCTCCAACTTTAGAATCTCGTTTTAGATTCTCAAGGAAACTACCACCCTCAACATTCCATGCAGAATGAGCAGAAGTCTGAACAAGCTTATATGCATCCTCTCTAATCATTCCCTTCTTCACTAAGGCTAACATAACCTTCTGACTGAATACAACACATCCATTCTTATTCATATTCTGAATCATATTCTCTGGATATACATTCAGTCCTTGAATAACTTCAGTCATCTCTCTCAACATAAAGTGAAGTGTGGCAGAACAATCAGGGAACATCATCCTTTCAATAGAACTATGACTAATATCACGTTCATGCCAAAGAACAACATTCTCTAGAGCTGCTACAACATAACTACGCAAGACTCTTGATAGTCCACTAATCCTTTCACTCCTAATAGGATTCCTCTTATGAGGCATAGCAGAACTACCTTTCTGTCCTTTAGAAAATCCTTCTTCTACTTCTAATACATCAGACCTTTGAAGATTACGAATCTCTGTAGCAAATCTATCTAATGATGATGCTACCAGTGCAAGTGTCTGAATATAATCAGCATGACGATCACGGGAAATGACTTGTGTGCTAACAATGTCTGGAGTAAGACCTAAGATACCACATGCAATCCTTTCAACTTCAGGATTAGTATTAGCATATGTTCCCATAGCTCCACTAACCTGTCCTACAGAAATATTCCTTTCCAATCTATCCAACCTTTCAGCATTACGATTGGTTTCTGCTAACCATCCTGCTAACTTAAATCCAAAAGTAATAGGTTCTCCATGAATAGCATGAGACCTACCAATCATTACAGTATCTTTATGCTCATTCATTAAATCATAAAGAGCTTCATCAAGATTATTAATCTCTTCTATTAAAAGAGAAACAGATGCTTTAAGTTGTAATGATAATGCTGTATCTAATACATCACTGCTGGTCATACCAACGTGAATATATCTTCCAGAATCTCCTACATTCTCATTCACACTTGTAAGGAAAGCAATCACATCATGCTTTACTTCCTTCTCAATCTCTAGAATCCTATCAATATCAAAGGATGCAGTATTACGAATCTGAATCATATCATCTTCTGGAATGTTTCCAAGTTGATGATTAGCTTCACAAGCAGCTAACTCCACATCCAACCAACTTTTATACTTGGCATAATCATTCCAAATCTCAGCCATTTCAGGCAACGTATAACGATCAATCATAACTCACTCTACTACTTTTTCTTCTAATCCATACATTTCTCTCATAACACTACCATAGTTTCCAATCTGATGTTGAAAACAATCCCATATTTCAATCTCTTGGTGTGAATTCATTGGTGAATATGGGTCAACCTTTGTGTAATTTATACACTCTTCAATAGACTCCTTTGGTACTTGTACCATCTCCTCATTCAAAAGTCCTTTCAACCAGATATCTCCAGTGGATATCATAATAATAAATGAAAATGTTTCAATCATTTCTTTTTCCCTCTCTACCTTTATAATCAAGTGGCCATGTGAGATGCATCCCAGTAATCAATATAGTTATGAAGAAGATTACATATAGAGTAGGCATTATTTAATAAATCCATTTTCTACTAACCATTCTTCAGTCATTGGTGTGGGGTCATATAAAGGGTGCTCCCACATGTTACCTTTAGCACATGCCTTTAATGCATCTCTAGTCATACCTTCTGTACTACCTGCCCACTTTGCTTCTTGTTCCCAAGCAACAGCAGATTTTGGATATGTCCTTTCAGCAATCTCTTTCCAGTAATAAGGAACTTCCTCTTCTGGTTTAACAATAGCAATAAAACTATTGTCTATAGTACCAGCCATACAATCTTGTACAGCGTGCCATGCTTCATGTCTAGTAACAGACATTAGAGTATGTGGGCGACTCATGTATGCAGCATTCAGGAAAAAGTTATTTCCTACTGTATGATATATCCCACGATTTGTTCTTGGAAAATATTTTGAATTCCCTAAAAAGACTTTAACTCCGACTTCATTAAGGGAGGAAACAATATCATTAAACTCAGGACCAATAACACTATAATCACTATCGGGATATGCTCTTTTGATATCTTTAATTGATGTAACTTCTTTGACATGATCGGTGCATTCTCTTAACATCATGCACCCCATGGAATCATTAGTATTCCAACCTTTCACTTCAGGATCAGCAAAAGCAGCACTACCACTAATAAGAGTGAGTGCCAGTATAGATAATAACCTTTTCATTTTAGAAAGGAAGTGCTGGGCCAGTTGTGGAAGGAGTAGATGGAATTGATCCACCAGATGGAATTGCTCCACCAGTCATTGAAGGAACTTCAGGAATAGAAGGCATCAATCCTGAAATCAATCCGGGGATTGCTTTTGATACTTCAGCTATTGCTGCTTCCCTGATACCACTAACAATGGAATCCTTCTGTGTGTAAACGTAACCAGCAGTACCAATGATACCTAGACTGATAACGAAGGATGCGACTGCCATCCCATTAATTACTTTTTGCATAATAGCTCTCATAACATTTTACAATCCCATCACAATTCATATTGCCTTGGGATACCCAATCATGAGCGCACTCATATATTGATTGGTTGGAATATTTAGGCTCACCATCTGAATTCAATTCTCTTCCATACTTGGATAGTAAAATAGAAAGTGATGTCCGACGAAGCTCCATCGAACTATCACGATATCTCCAATCAGTTTCAGTCATATCAAGCAAATACCATCATATTAACATACTGGTAAGTATAATGCTCACGATTACCCTTAATACCCCATCCTAACCACCTGTAAGCAGGTCTCATGTAATCTCTTACAGTAAGACCAACCCTTTCAAAATAAGGAAGTTGTGCCTGGAAGTGAACCTCATTAATCATATAACGAGTTTGACCTGCTAAAGTGCTAGGGTCACAACCATACTTCTTACAGAAGTGTCCTAACCCATGATAACGACTCGCAGTAGTCCACTGGATGAGTCCATAGCCACCGCTATAGCAATTATGGTAAGGAACTCTAGCCCCTCCTTCGCATATGTTGGAATGGAACATACTCTCTTGTTTAATGTTACCAAGAATCGTTGCAAGTGCATTCCTATCTGATACGTTTGTTTGTTTTTGTAGTTCTGCCAGAATAAATTTTTCAGATGGGGTACATCCAGTACACTTCCATACTTTTTCTTGTGCAATAACTTCTTCTGTTACTAATTCTTCAGTTTTAATTTCTGATTGTTTCATATTTGAAACCTGATTCAGAACGTCATCTAAATTTCTTCTGATTGGTGCCGCTAAAGCTGTTGTTGTACTAACAAGAGCAATAGCAGCCCCAATACTTAATAAACTTCGTTTCATAAGAGTTCTATTAACATTTGATTTAGTAGTCATATTTATACACATAATACTTAAGATAACCTTAAGCATATATTAGAGTATGATGAGAGGTTTGTCAATCTGGATTGGGCACTGGGACAAGTGTCCCACCCCCAGGACCATCATCATCACCATCATTACGGAGCAATTCATTAACCAATAAGAATAACAATACAGGTATAAATGGATATACAAAAGTCATTATAATGGTCTCTGTATCACTCATCAAAATACGCCAGGAATAATCTGACCAGTAAAAGCATAAGCACCTACAGCAGCCCAGAAACCTAACATTGCCCAACGGCCATTAGCTTTCTCTGCCCTATCAGCATGAGTCTCAAGAGCTGCTGTGGCAGCATCTGAATCGGAAATATACATGGTTGGCTCTTTTGCCCACATGTTGTTGCGTCCTTTCTCGTCAGTTGTAACAGTCATTATAGTTTTATTAAGAAACTTAACATATTATATATCATATGCTAAGTTTCGTCAAGTTTAATATCTGTTGGGTTTATCACATTTTCCATGAGCATTTCCATATTGATGCTGATACGTGTGCAAAGTTTGAATAAAAAGTAAGAAGCTCATAAGCACCACGGGAATGACCCATATCTCCCAGTTATCTTTAAACCATTCACTTTTCATTTAACGTTTCCCCACCTATCTATACCATAGGGTCTTGTATCCACCACCACACCACGTTTAACTTGCCCGTCCACCCTTCTTGCAACGTTGGTAGGTATTCCCCTTTCCTTACACCACCTGTCTATACAGTCCGTTGTAACCTGCTCGCCAGTGTCTGTAAGAAATGTATAGGTAACCCTTTTCTTCTTCTTATTTACGTCCCAACAGTCCCTTACATTGTCTTCATAGGTGCCCCAGTAAAGGTTGTCCAACTTCCAGTTTTTAGGGTTGTCGTCTTTATGTAATACGAAAGGCTTATTGTCGGGGTTATCTATAAACGCTTCCGCCAATAACTTATGTAACGTAGCCACCTTCTGGTTTTTCATACCGAAAGATAGCTTTACATATGGATATCCACACTGCTTAGTATATCCTACCTTTAAATATCTATTGCTCTTATGGCTCCACACCCTACCGTCTTCATAGAGCGTATATCCTATTGCTATGTCTTTACTTTTCATTTAACTTTAAGTCGCTAACTTATCTATATTATATCATACTTTAAGGCATAAGTAAAGCCCCCTATGGTAAACATAAGG
>MPLW02060327.1_pt1 | contig 11275 bp, 15 predicted proteins | sample 1617351 | NCBI WGS metagenome assembly MPLW02 (sample SAMN05944803, study PRJNA350692) | marine metagenome | biome: marine; feature: ODZ; material: water; isolation source: 110 m water sample filtered on 0.2 um supor filter | place: Pacific Ocean | collected 2012-04-08 | depth 110m m
GGTTCCAAGATTCAATTTTTAAATAATAAAAAAACAGTAAAAATAACAAAGAATAAAAAACATTAATGCAATACATACTGCATCAATGATGACAATAGTCTGTATTGATTTAGGATTGAAATTGATAAAAAAGAAAATTAATGAACTAATAATAACCGGAGGTGGTAGAAAAAATTTATTTCTAATAAATGTACTAAAAAAACAATTCAAAAAAAAGGGAATTAATATAGTTTTAATAGATAATCTAAATTTCAACGGGGATTTATTAGAGGCTCAGGCTTTTGCTTATTTAACTGTAAGAAGTATAAGAAAATTGCCATTAAGTTTACCTACAACAACTGGAGTAAAAAAACCCACCTTGGGGGGGGCACTATATAAATAATTGACTTATTGATCTCTAGTAAGTTCTGTCCAATTTTGCATATCGATGTTTGATCCACATAAAATAATTAAAGTGTTTTGATTTTGAAATTTGTTTTTTAAATGACCAGTTAACGCTGCGATACCAGCTACACAAGCAGGTTCTAAGGCAACTTTAAAATGCTCGAACATAAATTTCATAGATTTTTTCATCTCTTGATCTGAAATTGTTACCATTTGATTAATAACGTTTTTACAAATAGAAAAACTATATGGCATATGCAGAGGAGCACACAAACTATCTGCTATAGAATTAATATTGACTTTTGTTAATGGCTTGTTATTTTTTATACTATCAGACAAACCTTTAGCTCCTTCCGGCTCAACACCAATAATTTTACAATGAGGAAATTTCTGACGAATAATGGATCCGACACCGGCAATTAAACCACCTCCTCCAACAGATATGATTATATTATCAATATTTTCTATCTGCTGACAAATTTCAAAACCAAGTGATGCTGTCCCCTGGATAGTAAATTTTCCATCAAAAGGATGAATAAAATAATAACCATCTATCTTTGATGCTTTTTCAGTTTCCTTAAAAGCACTATGGGGATCTGTTAAGAATAGATTAGCATTCAAGGATTTTACTTTATTTAATCTATATTGATTAGCGCTGTCATATAAGAATATCTTATTTTTTATTGAGAACTTGTCTGCCGCATAAGACGAAGCAATGGCATGATTTCCAGCACTAACGGCTGTTATGCCATTTTTCTTTTCATCATCCGTTAAGTTTAATACATTATTTATTGCTCCTCTTGCTTTAAAACAACCTGAGTGTTGAAGAAATTCAAGTTTAAGAAAAAGATTAGTATTGAAAAAATCATCTAAATATGAGGAATTTTTTACAACAGGAGTTTTGATTATATAAGGAGATAACTTTTTATAAACTTTTTCAATTTCTAAATAGTCAATCTCTTCTGGGGTCAATTAATGCCTCTATACTTTTTTATTTTATCATAAGCCAAATTGATTGCAGACAACTCCTTATTAGCTTGATCAACAAATTCTTGAGGCATACCTTTGGCTATTAAATTGTCAGGATGATGTTCTTTAGTTAATAAAATCCATTTTTTTCGAATATCATCATCACTATCATCACGTTTTGCTCCTAATACTTTGTAAGGATCAGATTCCTTATCATTCAATCTAGAATTAAAAATTCGTTGAAAATCTTTTTCACTTAAATTAAATGAATTGGATATAGATTTTAATACCTCTATTTCACTCACAGAAACATTGCCATCGGCTTCAGCTATAAAAAATAGATTATTCAATAATTCTTCAAGTATTAATTTATTATCAGAAAATAGCACTCCAACCTGATCTGCAATTTTTTCATAACCAAACTTACTTTTTTTTGCTTCATCAAAAATTTTTGCAACTTGACTCATTTCTGTCTGTGGAATTTTAAACTTTTCCTTAAAAGCGATAATTTCATCTTTTGTAACCACTCCGTCAGACTTAGCAATTTTTGCACTTAAAATAATAATACTTAATGCAAAAATATTTTGTTTTTGTTGATTTGATATTTGATTAAAATTAAATTTCGTTTTTTTCGATCTATCAAATACATTACCCGCCATTACACCTAGGATTGCTCCTAACGGACCTCCAATGGCAAATCCCGCAGTGCCCCCTATAATCTTTCCCCAAATACTCATGTTGTTAAATTAAATATTTTATATAAAAAATTGTAACTACCATCTTATATTTGCAAATTCATTAATAAGTAGCGGGAAAAATAATAAAGTAAAAAATATTATTAATGTATTAAATAAGGTGTTGAAGCAATATTGCCGTAACACTTCTGAAGACGTTAATTATTTTGATTTTACATTTAAATATAAATAAAAATTCAGTTAAATTTTATTGATAAGAACGTCTATACTTTTTTAATATTAGTCGCGTTTTCTTTGCCTCTATTTTCTCCGATTTCAAAAGTAATAGCTTCACCTTCTTGTAAAGTATCAATTCCAGCTTCCTCTAAAGCTGAAATATGAAGGAAAACATCTTTTCCTCCAGCGTCGTTTTCTATAAATCCATAACCTTTGTTTGGATTAAACCATTTAATTTTACCTGTTGGCATTATTTTCTCCTTTTTTAAAATGTGTTGAGGTAGTTTTGTAAGATTTTAGCTTTTTAGTAATAAATATAAATCTTCTCTTTAGTTAATTAAGATTTATTTAACAATAAATCAATTAAATGCAAGTCATTTATCTAGTGATTTAGTAAATTTTATACTATTCAAATATAGGTATAATTACCATTTTATTAACATCAACTAGCCCTTTATTTGTAAGTCTTACATTGGGGATTACTGATAAAGACAATAAATTAAAACCCATATAAGCTAGAGAACAACCTGATTTAGTCCATTTTTCTTTAAATAATCTATTGTCTTCAGCTACTTCAGAAGCTTTTTTATCAGAAAGTAATCCCGCTATAGGTAATTTAACCTTTGATATTAATTTTCCATTATTTACGATAACTATTCCTCCTTGGCTTTCATTAACTAATTCAACAGCTAATTTCATATCTTTTTCATTCATTCCGGATACAATTATATTGTGGGCATCATGTCCTACACTACTAGCCACTGCTCCTGATTTTAAATTAAAATTTTTGATAAAACCATGAGCGAAGTCACCATTTTTTCCATGTCTTTCTATTACACATAAATGACACAAATTATGAGAAATTAATATTTCATTCCAAGATTTTGGTTTCTTATTAATTTTTATAGTTTCTAGAAATGTCATTATTCCAGGAAGCTTAGTATTAATAACATTAATATAAAAATTTTCTTTATCAGGAATGGATGGAACAAGTTTAATTTGTTTTGGAATTATTACAGTTTCATATGCTTTTCGGGGATATAAATATCTATTATTAGATAATTGTTTATCTAAAAAAGGTGTAATTTTTTTATTTTCTACAACCAATCGTCCCCCTAACCAAGTATTATGAACATTCAAATCATCATCCAGCATTACAACATCTGCTCTTCTACTATGCCCTAAAGCTCCATAATCTCTATCAATGTTAAAACGAGTTGCTGGATGAAGTGATCCCAAAGACCAAGAGGTTGCTTTGGTCATTCCTAACTTATTAGCTTGTCTGACAACCCAGTCTAATCCAAAATTAAATAAATCATCTGCATCCCTGTCATCAGTGCAAACACATATTCTTTTTGGATTTGCTCCAAGTTCAGTTATTATTTTAATGGCCTCTGGTAAGCTATTCCAGGGAGTTTTTGGATTTCCTCCTCTTAAAAAAATCCACAAACCAGCTTCTAATAAATCATTAGTAAATAATTTTTCTTCTGCTTCATGCGTGTCAGTAACACCGCTAGCAGCATACGCAGCTACAAACTCTCTTCCAAATACATGTCCGCTCACAGGAAGATTTCTTTTTAAAGTTTCTTCTATAATTGCGTGAGATCTTGGATCTCCATTACATACTGAAACAAAATCCATTTTTTCACCCAATCCAAGTATCTCGGGCCACTTATCAAATAATTCTGCTGCTTTCTTGGGTGTAAGTTCTCCTCCCGAGGTTTCTAAAGTGTCATTTGTTGCGGGGATAGTACTAGGCAGAGTTAAAAAAATTGATAAGGGCGCTTGACGACAATCCTCAAGCATCCATTCAATGCCTTCTACATCACAAACATTGCCAATTTCATGTGAATCACAAAAAATAGTTGTTGTGCCATTTAATAATGCTGCTTCAGAATACGCACAGGCGGTCATCATACTGCTTTCAATATGCATATGTGGATCTATTAATCCTGGTGCTAAAATATTGTTGTTGACATCATAAATATTTAAATCTTTTTTATTAAAAACATTTACAGCTTCACCATTTTTTTAATGCAAGCTATTCTTCCTTTAGAAATCCAAACTTCCCTAGCTTCAATTATTCTATCTGTATAAGCTGATAATATTCTTGCATTTGATAAGATCAATTCAGGTTCTATTTTGTTAGAAGCAACCTTTGATAGATGTTTAGAAGAATTAGATAGATCTGGGACTGAAAATCTTGTTATCATATTAAATATTTTATATTATTTCGTTGCTACCAATAATTAAATAAATAATCTAAAGAGTAGCAAATTATTTAAATTATGTCTTTTCTTAATTATTTTAAAAAAATTGATAAAAAATCTCCATCACTTTTAGAGGATCCAATTAGTCAATTATTCGTCAGAATAGCAGTCCCCTCAAGTGTTGGTACAGTTTTTATGACATTATACAATGTAGTTGATACATTTTTCGCCGGTAAAATTTCAGCTGAAGCTCTTGCTGCACTTGCCCAAACATTTCCAGTTTATTTCATTATAATTGCTATCGGTGTGGGTTTAAGCATAGGGACAACTTCTTTGATATCAAACGCAATTGGTGAAAAAAAAGATAAACAAGCTTCATTTTTTTTTGCACAATCAATACTATTATCAATCGTCACTGCCACTTTTGTTACTTTATTAGGAATATTCATTGGCCCTCGTATTATTTTTGCAATGAACGACAGCTTGGTATTATTAAATTTATCAATGGATTATCTTAATATAATTTTTTTAGGATCAATTTTTATTTTTATTCAAATGTCTGTTAATTCATTGTTAACGGCTATAGGTGATACAAAAAGTAATAGAAATGTCTTAATCTTCAGTTTTTTCTTGAATATAATTCTCAACCCACTTTTTATATTTGGATACGGGTTAATCCCTGCAATGGGCATAAAAGGGATTGCCTTATCAACAATTGTATCTCAATTCATTGGTGTAATATATATAATCCACAAAGTCTCTAGAACTTATCTAAGTGAACACATTTATCCAAAATATTTTTTACCTAATTTTAAGATTCTAAAAGATTTATTAACACAAGGTATTCCAGCCTCATTGGGCATGATGATGATTAGTGTGGGTGTTTTTATAATATTGTTTTTTATTGGTCAATTTGGTGATCTGGCAATTGCAGGTTACGGTACTGCTATACGTTATGAACAGTTATACCTTTTGCCAGTTTTAGGTCTAAACACAGCTGTTCTTGCAATGGTGGGTCAAAATTACGGAGCAAAAAAAATTATCAGGGTTAACAAAATTTATAATAAAGCACTTTTATATGGTTGTGGTTTTATGTTTGTTAGTGGATTTATTATATTTTTCACAGCTGATTTTGCAGTAAATTTATTCACTGATAATAAAGAAGTAATTATATATGGAACTACGTATTTAAAAATTACAGCATTAATGGCACCCATATATCCAATATTTTTTATTAGTAATGCTCTTATCCAAGGTTTAAAGAAAGCAAATATAGTAATGTATTTAACCCTGTTTAGAATGGTAATTTTACCAATATCACTTTTATGGTTTTTAATATTTTATCTTAATTCTTCATATGCTTTTGTTTTTTGGGGACTTTTAATAATAAATTTGTTTTTTGGAATTTTTGTTTTTATTTTCACAAAATTATTAATAAAAAAGGAATTGATAAATAATTTTAATAAAAGAAGGATTTAATCCTTCATTCCTGTTAAATTTGGAACAAATAAAACATCTGATAATTTTTCTATTTCTATCTTGTTATTAATTTTAATAAATTTTTTTAATATTTGTTTTGATCCTCTTATTATTGGAGCTACAATAACTCCTTTATCTTTTAAACAATCAAAGAATTTTTCAGTAATATCTTCGGTTGCTGCTGTAAATATTATTCTATCAAATGGATTCTGTTCAGGCCAACCTAAATTTCCATCTCCATGTTTTGTTACTATATTTGTCAGTTTTAATTTTTTAAATATATTTTCTGCGCCAACTAATAATGATTTTATTCTTTCTATTGTGTAAACTCTTCTGGAAAGGAAAGAAAGTGCAGATGTTTGATATCCACTACCTGTCCCAATCTCCAATACTTTATGTTTCTTATTTAAATCCAAAGATTGTGTCATAAGAGCAACAATATATGGTTGGCTAATTGTTTGCTCTCTGTCAATAGGTAATGCTATGTTTTCATATGCTTGATGACGAAAATTTTTTGAAATAAAAATCTCTCTTGGTATTTTTTCTATTACTGATAGAACATCAGGATCAGTGATACCCCAATTTCTTAATTCAAGAGTAAGTCTTATTTTTCTTACATCAAGCACTAGGTTATTGTTGTTTGACCATTAAAATATTTTTGAAGAACTTTTGGAATTTCTACATTTCCATCAGCTGTCTGATAATTTTCCAAAATAGCAATTAAGGTTCTGCCTACAGCTAACCCAGAGCCATTGAGTGTATGTACAAAATCATTTTTATTTTCATTCTTATATTTGGCATTCATTCTTCTTGCTTGAAAATCACCGCAATTAGAGCAACTTGAAATTTCTCTATAAGCATTTTCACCTGGTAACCAGACTTCAATATCGTAAGTTTTATTAGCTGCAAAGCCCATATCACCTGTGCATAATGTCATTACACGATAATGGATATTTAAATCTTGTAATATGCTTTCAGCAGAAGATAACATTCTCTCCAATTCTTGCTTAGAATCTTCTGGAGTTGTGATTGAAACTAACTCCACCTTTGTAAATTGGTGCTGTCGAAGCATTCCTCTTGTATCTTTACCTGCTGCTCCTGCTTCTGATCGAAAACAGGGAGTATAAGAGGTGACTCTCATAGGCAATTCTTTTTCATTGATAATTTGCTCTCTGACTAGATTGGTCAAAGGAACTTCAGCAGTTGGAATTAGCCAGTGAGAATCCCCCGCGGTAAACAAATCTTCACCGAATTTAGGAAGGTTCCCTGTTCCAAATAATGCGTCATCCTTTACTAAATAAGGAACATTCATTTCTGTATAACCGTTCTCGATTGTATGTTTATCTAACATAAATTGAGAAATAGCTCTTTCTAATTTTGCAAGCATTCCTTGAAGAACAACAAAACGAGATCCTGATAGTTTAGAAGCTAAGTCGAAATCCATTAAATTAAGATTTTCACCTATTTCAAAATGTCTTTTAGTTTTAAATGTAAATTTTGGTTTGTCCCCCCATATTTTATATTGAGTATTGTTTTTTTCATTATCACCAACTGGAACATCTTTTGAAGGAAGATTAGGAATTCTACACAAAATTGCGCTTAGCTCATCCTCTTTAATTTTTTCTAACTCTTTTAAACTAGAAATTTGATCTTTTAGCTTTTCTACTTTTTTGATAATAACTGTAGCATCTTTTTTTTTAGATTTAATTTCTCCAATTTTTTTGGAAAGAATATTTCTTTCGGCTAAAATATTTTGTAATACAGTTTGAGTATTTCGTCTTTCCTCATCAATTTTATTTATTTTTTCAGCACAGTTCGTTAACCCTCTCAATTTGATTCTATTATCAAATTCCACAGGGTTTGTTCTTATAAAATTTATATCATGCATATTGATATTGATTTAATCGTTTCTGTTCTTTTCTATAATTTTAGCTAAATAAATTGAAATTTCATATAAAAATATAATTGGCAAAGCTAGGCTAATTTGACTAAAAGGATCAGGTGGCGTTAAAAAAGCAGCTGCTAGAAAGGCTGTAACTATCGCATATTTCCTGGATTTTTTTAGTGTTTTATAAGCAACTAGATTAGCTTTTGCCAACAACGTAATTACTACAGGAAGTTGAAAAGCGAGGCCAAAAGCAAATATAAATCTCATCATAAGATTTAAATATTCTCCCATTTTAGCCTCTAATCTAATGGGTATTCCAGTAGAATTCATATTTTGATATGAAAGAAAAAACTTCCAAGCTACAGGTGCGATAAGGTAATAAACCATTGAGCCGCCAGCAAAAAAAAGGACTGGGGTAGCTATTAAGAACGGTAAGAAAGCTTTTTTTTCTTTTGTATATAATCCGGGGGCGATAAATTTCCATATTTGAATAGCTATTAATGGAAATGAAAAAAAGAGAGCGAAGAAAAAAGCTATTCTTAATTCAGTAAAGAAAGCTTCTTGTAAGGCGGTGTAAATAAAACCTTGACCATTTTCAGTGTCTAACAAACCTACCAGAGGTCTAGCTAAAAATGCAAAGAGATTTTCAGCAAAATAAAAACAAATAACAAAAATGATGATTATATAAACAAAGCTCCACAATAATCTTTTTCTTAATTCAGTAATATGATCTATTAAAGTCATTTCTTTAAGCTTGGATTTACTGTCATCCATATTATTATTTTTTTTCTTGATCGTTTGAACTTAAATCTTTAATTTCTTTTTCAAAAACTTCAGCTGTATCTTTTATAGTTTCTAAATCTTTTTTTATCTCTTGGGTTGGATCCAAATCTTTTTTGATGTTTTTTATTTCTGAAATTGAATCTTTAACATCTTTAAGATCACCTTCTTCTGCAATGTCATTAAGTGATTTTTTGAATTCTCTAGAAATCTTTTTAATTGATTTAGAGAAAGAGCCAATTTGTTTTAAAAGATTGGGTATTTCTTTCGGGCCGACAATAATTACTATTATTATTACTGTTAGTGCTATTTCAGACCAACCAAAAGAAAACATTTGTATTATTTATCTTCGTCAGTCTTTTTCTCAATGTTAGTATCTTCTTTTTTCTCTTCTTCGGTCATTCCTCGTTTGAATGACTTAATGCCTTTAGCCATATCTCCCATCAATTGGGGAATCTTTCCACGGCCAAATAAAAGAAGTACAATAACTAGTACTATAAGAAGTTGCCATATAGATGGTGTCATAATCATTTTCTCCTATAAATAAACGCTCATAGCGTAAAAGACGAAAAAAATAAATCTTTGATTTAGAAGAAGATGCGGGGTAAAAAATAGTTTTTATTAATGTATTATGGTTAAAATTGCTTAATTTTCAGTGATAAAATCATCAATATTTTCCTCATCTTCATTTTCATTATTAATAGTGTTAAAATCTTCGTTTTTTGCCAATTCACTAATAGTTGTAATTGCTGATTTTTTTTCTAAAAATCCACTGGCCTTAAGTTCATTTTTATCTGGTAGGTTAGCAATATCATCTATTTCAAAATGTTCTAAAAACATATCAGTTGTTGCCCATAAAACAGGCTTTCCAGGAATATTTTTTCTACCTTTCGGCTTAATCCAACCAATTTCCAATAAATGATCTATCGATCCTCTGCCCATCTGAACTCCTCTGATGTTTTCAATTTCTGATCTTGTTATTGGTTGTTGATACGCAATAATAGCTAAAGTCTCAAGCGCAGCTCTAGATATTCTTCTTTTTTGTTTTTTAAAGATAGTTAACTCATCAGATAAATCACCAGAAGTTCTAAATGACCATTTTGAACCTGTTTTTACTAAATTAATACCCCTGTCTAAATAAAAATTCTTTAAATTTAACAAATACTCTTTTAGTTTATTTTTTTCTCTAATTTTATCTTTTAAATCATCTTCCAATACAGGCTCATTGGATGCAAATAGAATAGCTTCAATGATTTTGATGTCTCTATTTATTATCATTGTTTTCTAGATTTAAGAAAAATATTTCCAAATGTTTCATTTTGCTTCACATCAATAAAACCATTTTTCGCAAGCTCCAATGATGCTACAAAATTTGATGTGATAGAAGATTTATTTATAATTTGATTCTGTCCAAATTTGGGAATCAAGTTCATAAAATTTGTCCATTCAGTAATAGAACCAAAAATACCCTTTAATCTTTGGATTGCTTGATCTACTGAATATAATTCTGACGGATTTATGGTTAAATGATTAATTTGTTCATTTTTTTTAAGAATCAGTGAATAAGAGTTTAATAAATCATACATAGATGAAGTATAGGTGATATTATATTTTATATTTATTCCTTCTGTTGAACCTCCATAAAATACATCTCTGCCAATCAATGGTTTGGAATATAGTTTTTTTGATATTTTTTGCATAGCCTCCAGTCTTTGTAATTGATATCGTAAAGCTTCTTCTAATTCCTCAGGGGTATATTCTTCAGTTGTCTCATCTTTAGGCAGTAATAATCTTGATTTTAGATATGTTAACCACGCAGCCATAACTAAATAGTCTGCGGCAATTTCTAAGTGAATGGTACTATAATTCTCAATAAATTTTAGATATTGTTCAGCTAAATCTAGAATAGATATTTCTGATAAATCAACCTTCTGTTTTCTGGATAATTCTAATAGAAGATCTATTGGACCTTCATATCCATTCAATAATATATAAAATTGACTGTCTTTGTATGATGATGTGTTATTTTCCTCAGAAAACATGATTTTATTATAAATTTTAATAACGATTCGGTTAGTACATTAATTTAAATTTTGTGCATTTATAATTAAACATTTTCGTAAAAAATTTAAGTGCATTAAACAATAATCCGAAGCTAGGATTCGTGTAGAAAAATTTTTATAAAGTAGAATATATTCATTACCCAAATCACTATTAAAAACAACAATAAAGAAATCATCAATTTTAAGAGATAAATCGTTAATATGATTGTTATTTTTATTTGTCATAAAATCAAATTTTTCTTTCACTAAATAGTAATCACTTGAAGAAAATATCTGGATAGAATATTCAAGGAAAGGATCGTTTATTATCTCTACATTTTGGATCTTTTCGTCATTAAGATGTAAAGATTTCTTATCTTTATTCATCACTTCCTTACCCCCTTTATCATCTGGTATAATATAAAATGATCCGATAAATTCAGGCACAGTAAAAAAATGTTGTTTTAAATTCATAAATAATAGAATTAAAATCACTATTAATGAAAAGATAAATAGAAACATAAATAAATATTTATTTAAATTAATTGATTTTTTTTTAAAAATTCTTTTTTTTATCATCACATATTTTCATATGCTTCAATACCAATGATA
>MPLW02015213.1_pt1 | contig 11243 bp, 9 predicted proteins | sample 1617351 | NCBI WGS metagenome assembly MPLW02 (sample SAMN05944803, study PRJNA350692) | marine metagenome | biome: marine; feature: ODZ; material: water; isolation source: 110 m water sample filtered on 0.2 um supor filter | place: Pacific Ocean | collected 2012-04-08 | depth 110m m
CCCTTATTTGCTCATGATCATGTCCATCTATTTCCTGAACATGCCATTCAAATCCTTCAAACACCTGGGCATAGTTTGTAGAGTCTGCTCTATCTACGGTTCCGGAAATTTGAGCGTTATTAGAATCATAATAAACAATGAGACGCGATAATCCCCAATGTCCCGCCATTGAACCGGCACCTAAAGCAACCGGTTCCTGAAAGTCACCATCACCTGCAATCACATAGGTAAAGTGATTAATCAATTCACGTTCACCTTCTGAAGGAATACTTAAGCGATTTCGTAACATGGATTCCGCCGTTGCCATTCCCACCGCCATACCGAAGCCTTGACCTAATGGACCGGTAGTGGCTTCTATACCTGGAATTTCAACTTCTGGATGGCCGGGCGTCCGACTGTGCAATTGACGAAATTTTTGAATATCTCCCATTGTTAACCAGCCCATTTGCAGAAGCAATGCATATAATAAAGAAGATTCGTGGCCAGCGGATAAAACAAATCGATCCCGGTTAAACCAATTTGGATCATCCGGATCATAGTTTAAATATTCTGTAAATAAAATCTGGGCGAAATCAGCAGAAGACATGGGTCCGCCACTGTGACCGGAGTTGGCTTTACGGATTGTGTCCATGATTAATCCCTTCGTAACCGCGAGGGAAAAATAGTTTCGTTCTTCTGATGTCCATTCAGAAAAAGTATCTAGTTCTTGGTATGTTCTCATTGGTGTTTTATACTATTTATTCTGTTAATTGATAAAATTCGTTAATGGTTTGTACAGGATCATCTGTCCCAAATATGGCAGAACCGGCTACCAATACATCGGCGCCAGCATCTATTACCTCTTTTGCATTAAAGAGCTTTATGCCGCCATCGACTTCAATCATTACGCGATCCTGCAAACATTGTTCATTTAATTTTTGTTTAATGTCTCGAATCCTTTTTGTGGATTCTGGAATATACCCTTGCCCGCCAAATCCCGGTTCTACACTCATGACCAAAATAAGATCAACCTGATCATAAAAAGGTTCAATATCAGACATTGGGGTTGATGGTTTAATAGAGATACCCACTTTGGTACCTGTAGATTTGATTAGGTCAATCACTGATTGGGGATTATCCGTGGCTTCAATATGGAAAGTAATCAAATCTGCGCCCGCCCGTGCAAAGGGCTCGACCAACTTTTCTGGTTCAATAACCATCATATGAACATCGATGAACTTATTAGTTTTGGGTCTAAGTGATTTTACCACTGGTGGACCAATTGTCAAATTCGGAACAAATTGATTATCCATTACATCCACATGAATCCAATGGGCACCCCCTTCTTCGCATTGAGATAGGGCAGATTGTAGATTCGCAAAATCTGCAGATAAAATAGATGGGGCTAACTTGAATTCCGAGGACATTTTAATGGTGAAAACTTACTTTAAGGATTTTGGCTAATCAAATTTGAATCTTTACTCTTTTGATAATGGAACTTTATATCTTTATTCACATTTGAGCTCAAACTATTAATTACGGGGCATGTGAGGCCCGCTCGTTCCAATAGTTGTTTTTCTTTTTCTGAATAAGTTTGAGGAAAATATATATGTATACGAATTGTTTGAATGCGTCTCGGATCCGCAGCCATTTCTTTCACAATATCAGCTTTTGTCCCCACCATATTAATACCGGACTGATTCGCTTTGATACCCATAATTGTTATCATACAACTGGCCAAGGATGTTGCCACCAAATCCGTCGGAGAAAAAGCCTCCCCTTTTCCTTCGTTATCTTTGGGCGCATCTGTAATGATGCGTTCACCGGAATCCAGATGAACCGCTTCAGTCCTCAAGTCACCTAAATATTCTACGGTTGAGATTTTTGGCATTTTATATTTCCACCTTTACTCGTCCCATTCATAGCCAGTTACACGACGAGATTTTGTATTGAGCTCAATTGAATTATAATCTACCATGGCTGACCGAAAATAATACATAATATATAGAGGTTCATCCTCACTGGTCCATACAGAATCTGGTGCACCTAACATTTCTATTACGTCTGTTTCTTTGGGATTCTCCTTCAAAAATTCCCAAATATCGTATTCTGTTAATAATCCTGCGGACAGAGAATTAGGGCCATCCGTTGATTGTTTTGTGGGTGGCGGAATGAAAGGCACTGGTGGTGGCAATACGCAAGCGGAAATCAGCAATAGGAATAATATTTCTCTTTTTAACATATGTAAAAATACAACTATGGGTTATTGGCTCCAACCAACCATCAATTTAATAATATTCATTCTTACTTATAAATTATCGCTGACTTAATTTCCCCGCCACAGAAAAAAGAAAGAATAAAATAATGAATGAAAAGAATGACAAACGCTTTTACTATAACAAAGAATTTTTAGGTAGTCCTGATGCACGGTCCATCCGGTTATTATCAGAATATTACGGACCTCTCCAAAAATTTAAACGAAATAAAATTCAAGATACGATCGTGTTTTTTGGTTCTGCTCGATTAAAATCACAAGAAGATGCTGAATCAGCATTGGCGAGTGCTCCTAAAAATTTGTCCAAAAATGATCGTACTGTTTTAGAAACCGATTTAGATATGAGCCGATATTATGAGGCAGCACGCGAGCTCGCATTTAAAATGACCAAATGGAGTAAAAAATTACATAACAAGAAAAAACGGTTTATCGTTACTTCTGGTGGTGGTCCTGGTATAATGGAAGCTGCAAATCGTGGTGCAACCGAAGCGAAGGGTTTGGCTGTGGGATTGTCCATTTCTCTCCCCTTTGAACAATCAGGAAACCCATTTATCTCTGATGATTTAGAAATGAATTTTCATTACTTTTTTATGCGAAAATTTTGGTTCTTATACTTGGCTAAAGCCATGGTGGTTTGGCCAGGAGGATTCGGTACTTTAGATGAAGTCATGGAAACGCTTACCCTTATCCAAACTAATAAATTGCGTAAACAAATTCCTATCGTTCTATTTGACAGTGACTTTTGGAATAATGTGGTAAATTGGGATTTTCTTGCGGATAAAGGTGTAATCTCTCGATCTGATTTGGACCTGTTCCAAATCTGTGATACGGTTGATGATGCATATAAATACTTAACAAAAAGAATAACGGCCACGCACTTACGTGGCCCAAACTTTTGAGGTAAATGATGAAAATAAAAACGATACTGTTCCTGTCAATATTGTCCATTCTGACTGCACAGGTTGGACCAGTCAAAGCACTCCATCGAAATCCACCCCGGGCATGGGCATTAACCAATGCGGCCATCCATGTTGCACCTGGTAAAACCATCGAGAATGGAATGGTTGTCATGTGGGACGGAATGATTAAATCTGTGGGGAAAAATGTAAAAATCCCAGATCAGGCAACGATAATCGATTTGGAAGGTAAACATATTTACGCTGGCTTTATCGAGAGCTGGTTAGATGTAAGCACTGTGAAAAAGGATACATCCCTCAGGGCCCATTGGAATTCAAATATGCGTGCTTATTTGAATGCAGTGGATTTATTTCATCCGGATAAAAAGGATATCAAAGAATTGCGGTCACTCGGCTTTACCACTGCCCACATCACACCCAAAGGAGGTATTTTTCAGGGAAATTCTGGCCTTGTACAGTTGGGGGAAACTCCAAAAGTATTATCCGGAAAAATCGCACAGATAATAGAATATGCTTCTGGGAGTTGGGGCAGTCCGGAATACCCTACTTCTCTTCTAGGTGCCATTGCATTTATTCGTCAAGGATTTTATGATGCAGGTTGGTATGGAAAATCCATTGAAATTTTAAATAAATATCCCGATGGAAATGAGCCCATCCAAGCAAATCAATCATTGGAAACTTTGTTTTCCGAAAAAAACAATAAACAGCCTTTTGTTTTTCGTACCAGCAATGAAATTTATATTGATCGATCCAAAAATATTGCTGATGAATTTGAACTCAATTTATGGATAAAAGGTAACGGATATGAATACCGCCGATTGGATGAAATGCCAGCGTCTTTTATGATTATTCCTCTGAACTTCCCGGGCAAACCCAAAGTAGTGGATCCTCATAATGCACTTCAATATTCTACTGAACAACTGAAGCATTGGGATATGGCGCCGGATAATGCGGCCAAACTTTCTGATGCTGGCTTTCAATTCGCCTTGACCAGTTCCGATTTAGAAAAGAAAAAAGATTTTAGAAATAATCTAGCCAGAAGTGTTCACCGTGGACTTAATGAAGCGGATGCATTAGCCTCAGTAACCACTACGCCGGCAAAAGCGTTTGGTCAATCCAGACGTCTGGGGAAGGTGGCGCCCGGTTTTATCGCGAACCTTGTCATTACTGATGGTAATTACTTCGACGGTAAATCTACAGTCAAAGCTGTCTGGATTGATGGAAATGAATATGAAGTTGAACCAGATCCGCTGGTATCGGTAGCTGGTCAATGGACATTAAAAGAAAGTGGAAATGAGTGGGCATTAAATCTGAATAAATCACCAAAAGGATTTGGTGGGAAAATTTCCATAGATGAACACTCTTTCAAATTGAAAACGGTAAAAATTGAACAAGATCGGATTACATTTTCTGTGGATGCGGATACCATCCTCCATAAAGGCAATACCCGATTTACAGGCACCATTAGAGAAGGAAAGGCATCCGGCCAGGTTTTTTATGCAGATGGAAATACCGCCAATTGGTCTGCTCTCTTGGATTCAACAAGAGTCAAAAAGAAGAATGATGGCAAAAAAGAAATCGCCAGTGATCTCGAGGTGGTTTTTCCCGATGGAGCTTATGGTCTGGATGAAGATGTGCCCAGCCCCAAAACTATTTTGATAAATGACGCCACCATTTGGACCTCAGGGGAAAAAGGAGTGTTGAGGGAATATGACATTTTAATCCAAGATGGTAAAGTTAAAAAGATTGATAGAAACATCTCTCTCCCCCGCGGGAATGCGTTAATCATTGATGGGACAGGCAAACATGTGACACCTGGACTCATTGATGCCCATAGTCATATGGCAGGAGAATCCATCAATGAAGGATTTCAAAACGTGACGGCAGAAGTTCGAATGCGGGATGTGATTGAGCCCAACGATGTGGCCATGTATCGGGCTCTCGCCGGTGGATTAACCACCATCAATTTACTCCATGGATCTGCCAATCCCATTGGTGGCCAAAATGTAGTTATGAAACTGCGTTGGGGGAGTTTTTCAGATGATCTCATATTTAAACCTGCCCCTCAAGGCATCAAATTTGCTTTAGGAGAAAATGTAAAAAGGGTCCGTTCTTACGGCCGATATCCTGAAACGAGAATGGGTGTAGAACAAGTCATTCGAGATGCTTTTATGGCTGCAAGGGATTATAAAAAATCCTGGGATATCTATAATAAGGACGTAAAACTAAAACGATCAGCCATCCCACCGCGTCGTGATTTGGAATTAGACGCTATGGTAGAAATTATGGAAGGAAAACGTCTGGTCCATTCTCATTCATATCGTCAGGATGAAATCCTCATGCTTACGCGTATTGCAGAAGATTATGGGTTTACCATGGCCACATTTCAGCACGTGCTTGAAGGCTATAAAGTGGCTGAACGGTTGGCAGAACATGGTGCCGGTGCATCCACCTTTTCTGATTGGTGGGCTTATAAATATGAAGTGGTGGATGCGATTCCCTATAATGGAACGCTTATGACAAACGCCGGCGTAACAGTATCCTTTAATTCTGATAGCGATGAATTGGCTCGGAGAATGAATTTGGAGGCTGCCAAAGCAGTAAAGTATGGCGGCTTAGATGAAGCAGAAGCCTTAAAAATGGTGACCATCAATCCGGCAAAACAATTGAAAATCGACCGATATGTTGGATCACTGGAAGTTGGGAAAGATGCGGATTTTACCATTTGGTCCGGCCATCCACTCTCATCATATACTATTTGCGAACAAACTTGGATCGAAGGAAAACAATATTTTTCATTAGAACAAGATCAATATTTCCGACAGCGAGATGCTAAACTGAGAAATGACCTGATTCAAAAAATTCTGAAATCACCGGACCATGGGGACAAACCCATGAAACCTGAGGGAAAGCGCGGAAATCGGTTTGAATCCTGTGATGCTCTGGAAGCTTATACAATGGAAGGAGGCAAATAATGAAAAAGACATTATTCATGATTATTATTTCTACCTTTATTTCGGCCAATGATCAAATTCCCGGCCCACCTCAATCGCACCCAATTTTGTTAAAGAATGGGGTGATCCATACCATTTCAAACGGGGTGATTCAAGGGTCAATTCTATTTGACAATGGCAAGATAACCCATGTGGGTGAATTTATCGCCCCACAGGTTGGTACTGAGGTTATTGACCTGGAAGGAAAGCATGTGTACCCCGGGTTTATTGCAGCTGTATCTGGGATTGGATTGGTGGAAATCAATGCAGTAGATGTAACAAATGACCATTCGGAACGGGGGAATTTTAATCCTAATGTACGAGCCAATGTGGCCTACAATCCTGATTCTGAAATTATCCCAACAACCCGTTCCAATGGCGTTCTCGTTGCCAATGTCGTTCCTGCCTCAGGTCTGGTTTCGGGACAATCATCCATCATGATGATGGATGGTTGGACCTGGGAAAATGCCACATTGTCTCATCCAAGTGGATTGCACATTAACTGGCCTCAAATGGGAACACGGGCCCGAGGAAGATTTGGCCGGAGTGTACCGATAAAAAAACAAATTGAACGGCGGAATAAATCCTTAAAGGCCTTAGATGATATAATGAAAGAATCCCGAGCATATGCACGGTTACGCCAAACCAAATCTCGGTCGGCTGAAAATTATCATAATGAGGATTTGCGCCTTGAAAGTATGATTCCCTATGTTCAGGGAAAGCTGCCTATTTATGTCCATGCAAACGAGGTACGCCAAATTGAAGCTGCTGTTCATTGGTCCAAACGACAGGATGTTAATATTATTATCGTTGGCGGCAAAGATGCATGGCGGACCACTAATCTGCTCCGGGAAAATAAAGTTCCAGTCATTTATGAAAGCGTAACAGCACTACCGAATCGGCGATATGAAGATTATGACCAAGCCTATAAGGGACCGGCCTTACTTCATGAAGCAGGTGTTCAATTTTGTATCGCAACCGCAGGGTCTGCCGGTGCAGCCTATCAATTGCGAAACCTTCCAAACCAAGCAGCTATGGCTGCTGCTTATGGCTTACCCAAAAATGAGGCACTCCGATCAATCACCTTATCTGCAGCAGAAATATTGGGTATAGACAAACAAGTGGGTTCCCTAGAATCTGGAAAAGATGCCACGTTATTCATTTCAAATGGTGATGCACTTGAGATAAGAACCAATGTGCTCCAAGCCTATATCCAAGGCCGAAAAGTGGATATGGGAGATCGGCATAAAATGCTGTTTCATAAATATCAGGAAAAGTATCGGCAATTGGACATTTTAAAATAATAAATCTTATAAAAATAAGTATAAAAAGAGGGCTGATTAATCAGCCCTCTTTTTTTAATATTTGGCACGAAAACGAATCCTGATTCCTAGAAGGAGGTTAATGAGGAGGTTTAGCAAATCAGAAGTTTTTTTGCTCCCATACCAATATCAATCTATATATTATTCGCTAAAAATTTCCAGTGAATCGTTATATATCCTGACTCACCATTTCCATTATAATAATCAATAATTTCAATTAGGGCGTTTTTAGTTTCGTCAATTTTAACGACATACACGAATTCCTTTGGTGTAATCATATGATTCGTTGGGTTGTAATCATACCATCCCTGGGTTGTGTAAAAACCATCTTTATCGGATTTAAACAAAGATGCCGCAGGAAGGGTTGTTACATCGGTTAAGGATTTGGCTTCAATCGTAGCTGCCATTTTCCCGTTCCCAATGATGATTACCGGATCCTTTATCACCGGTGCCATAGGCGAAGGCTGGTAATCCACTACTGCAAAGGATAGATCCCACTTGGAAGGTTCTGTTGTAACACCATTATTCTCAGAAAAAATAAAGTATTCGGGTCCGTTCGCTTTCATATTCACGGAAATGAACTCCTTTATTGATTCATCAATTACAATGTTTTCTTGTGCTTTCTTATCTTCACATCCGATTATGGTCATACCAATAATCGAAAGCCATAATAATGTATTTTTCATGATTAGTTCCTTTTTTGTTTTTTTCTAATATCGAAACGTATGCCTCCATACCATTCTCTCCCAGGCATGGGGCCCCAAACTTTATCGATATAATTAGTTAAATTTTTCCCACCAATAAAACCGCTCAATCCCCAAGGCAGTGGAAAAGACATATGCGTATTTACTATCATATAGGGATCGATGATTTGTTTTATTGATTTCCCTTCATTATTCTCTTCCCAGCTGGTTCTTGTTCCTGTGGTTTGTACTCGAAGATTTAGTTTTAAACCATTTGAATATGAATAACGAAAACCCAATTGCGATTTATAGCGTGCTTTTAGAGGTAATACTCTTTCGTTATCCTTATCCCATGTGTCTAATAGGCTATATCCTGCCCATATTTCAAACTGATCGGTAATAAAATAGGTCAAATCCACCTCGAAACCTCGAGTACGAACAGAAGATAGATTAACAGATTGGAATGTAGTTTGTCCTTCTACCTCTCCTATGTGTCTATAATCAATTAGTCCACTAATTTCATTCCAGAAAAAATTAATTCGGCCATGATATTTCCCCGTGTTCCACCTTTCAATATCAAGATTGATATTTTTTGATACTTCCGGGTTTAAAATCGAATTGCCAATGACATGGTATCCCACTGCAATATTGCTGTAATCCAAAAATAATTCCTTAAAAGATGGAGCACGGAAACCTTCGCCATATGCAAATCGAATACGAGAGATCATTTCTGGTTTGAACATAATAGATATTTTTGGAGAGATATGTTTTCCATAAATGGAATGTTGATCCATTCGTAATCCACCGATAATGACCCACTTATTGGAAATATCTATTTCATCTTGAATAAATACATTCATCAAATCAGAATTTTGATCACCTCTCCGTACCCGATCAGATATAATTCCTTCCTGATCTAAACCCAGCCCCCCTAAGAGGTTATGTTTCTCCCCTTTTCGCATCAATTGAAAATTTGAAGAAAATAAATTATCCCTAGTTAAAGATCCCTTTATTAGATTGCCTGATTTAATTACAATTCGATCAAAACCATGATTATACTTCGATTGTTCAAGGCTAGATTTAATCACCCAGTTTTTCAGATTATATTGAATATTTCCACGAACAGATATACGGTTATTTTTTGATAAATCCTTAAAGACATGGTTACTGATCAGTGTTTGAGTTTCCGAAAAATATTTTGTATCAAATAACACATTCATCCGATCACTGACAGATCGACTATATTTTAACCCAATATTTCGCTTATCATATTGACTTCCCTCTTCCCAAATGGTTTCATCATCTAAGTCATACCCTCCAAAACGCCTAACGGTTTCATTTATCGTCCAATGGCTGTTTTTATTGGATTTACTAAATGACAGGGATTGTGCTTGTTGACCGAATGAACCCATCGTCAACTCGGAAGTCAGGGATATAGGATTTATTGGTGTCCTGGTGAAAACATTAATCACTCCACCCATTGCTTCACTGCCATACAAAGCTGAAGTCGCGCCCTTAACGATCTCAATTCGATCAATTTGATTGATAGGAATTTGAGATATATCCAATTGACCGTTTACTCGACCCAAAACTTTCACACCATCTACTAAGAGTAAAATGTGATTGGAACCATAACCATTTAATTCCACGCCAGTTCCAAATTGGTTTGCGACCACATTGATGCCTGTAGATTCTTGAATAATTTGGGATAAATCAACCGCACCTGAATTTGTGAGTTTCTCTCCTTTAATCACTTGGGTTGTTACAGGCGTATCCTTTAAGTACCGTTCTGTTCGCGTACCGGTGACCACCATGGCATCCATTTGGATTAGGGCAGGGAACAATTTTATATTTAGTTTTCCCATAAATGGAATCTGAACTTGTTCATAATGGACCGTATAACCAATATGTGAAAATTCAACAGTATGCTTACCTATTGGTAATCCGGGTATGAAAAAATATCCATTTTCATCCGTGGTTGTACCGCGCTCCTCATTATTAATAATGATATTCACATTTGGTAGAGGTAAACCGGTCTTCCCATCACGGATATTACCTGATATCGTTTGGACCTCATTGGCTACAATGATGGAGCAGGAAAAACATAAAAAAACAAAATATGTAAAGAGTTTCAACAAAATATTACCCATATAACTATTGGTTTTTTTCAAGGGCCTAGATCTCCGATCGTGTTCTTAGAAATTCATTTAAGTAAAAGGAAAAATTATTCGGATACATAATTACCGATCTGGTCTACGAGGACATCGGCAATGGCATCAATTTGAAAAGGCCATGTATAAATAAATTCAACATCTGGATGTGCCTTTTCAGCGGATTTGATAGCCTTGGGAATATCGATTTCAGCATGGTTGCCCCCGGGTGTAAGCATGGCAGTGACAACAAGTACTCTTTTAGCTCCTTCATTCACCACATCTGCAAAAGCCGTCGAAAGATCCGGTGCGCAGAATTCATTGAAGGCCATCACCACTTTTGTATCCGTCCTTTCTGAAATTGCAGCGGCGACTTTTTTAGTACCATAATAATAGAGATCATTTGCAGGTGTTCGGGGCCAGTTTCGCACCAAGTCATCCAATTCTTCAAAATGATATCGGATACTTTCAACTACGTGAGACGGCGCTGTTTCCATCATTCCATGAAGTTTGTAGTATTCACCCACCTTCTCTACCGGCGTATCCTTGGCCGGAACACCGTGCATGGCCAGCACAATAACATCTTCTGAACTTAATTGAATTTCTTTTTCTATTTTGGCATTCATACTGCAGCCACCTAAAAGAATACAGGATAAGATTATGATTGAAAAACGTTTAAACATGATTTAATTCCTTTATTATTTGATTAATTTGATGAAATTGATTCGCGAAAAATGATAAATGCCATTATATAGTATGATAAATACATTAAAACTCCAGATACCATTGTGAGGTAAACAAAATCATGGTGAATATACCGAATGGCAAAAAATGTTCCGAATGTCACCAAGGTTGAAATTAATGGTTCAATCATAAAAAATAATTTCCATTTTTTATGGATTATATTTGTAAAAAATAGCAATC